>JADHED010000480.1_pt1 | contig 47963 bp, 61 predicted proteins | sample 8952041 | NCBI WGS metagenome assembly JADHED01 (sample SAMN16124423, study PRJNA663239) | bioreactor sludge metagenome | isolation source: sludge (control) | place: India:Bengaluru | collected 2018-09-08 | reverse complement strand
ATGCTCTGCTACGTCACGCCCAAGGAGCATCTGGGGCTTCCCGATCGTGACGATGTGAAGGTCGGCGTTGTCACCTACAAGCTGGCGGCGCACGCGGCGGACTTGGCGAAGGGCCACCCGGCGGCGAAAGTGCGCGACGATGCACTGAGCAAGGCGCGGTTTGAGTTTCGCTGGCGCGACCAGTTCAACCTCAGCCTAGATCCCGATACGGCGGAGCAATATCACGACCAGACCTTGCCTGCCGAGGGTGCCAAAACCGCGCATTTCTGCAGCATGTGCGGGCCCAAATTCTGCAGCATGAAAATCAGCCAGGAAGTGCGCGAATTTGCCCGGTTGCAAAACCAGCCCGCCGATGGTTTTGTTGCAGCAGAAGAGGCCGAGGCCGGCATGGCGGAGATGAGCAAGGTCTATGACGCCACCGGGCGCGAGCTCTATATGGGGCAGGGTGACCGCGAGCATGATTGACCGCAGAGCGTTTTGCGCAATGTTGCTCGCTTGCGGATTTGCTGCAATGCCACTTCAACCTATTCAGGCGGAGGCCAAGGTGAAACTTGATTTCAGCGACGTGACATTGGTTGAGGATGCCAAACGGCTTGAAGCCAAGGGCGAGTTGGTAAAAATACTGCTGTTCCCCGAGGAGTTTGGCGGAGAAGATATTCCTGCCAATGTAGTTTTCGTCCCGAAGGCTGCTGCCGACGCTAAGGCTCTCATCACTGAAACTCTGATCAAATATGTCGAAGACGACCTGATCAACAAGCTTACCGTCGAACCAGAGTATAAGGGCAACAGTTTTGTCCCTAGTCGAATAGTGATGAAGGCTAGCCATAGTGACAAGCATGGCGGATTTGAACCGACCATTAAGGTCTGGTGATGCTTGTCGCGGCAGAGGATGCCGAGGCAGGTATGGCCGAGAGGAGCAAGGTCTATGACGCCACCGGGCGCGAGCTCTATATGGGGCAAGGCGATCACGAGCATGATTGAGGGTTGAAACCATGACCGTACGCACCCCGCCCAAGGCACTGGCCTTTGATGTTTTCGGCACGGTCGTCGATTGGCGGACGAGCATCGCGGCCTTGGTGGGGCGGGTGCTCGGCGCGGCGGGCCATCCCGATATCGATGCCTTTGCCTTCACCGATGATTGGCGGATGCGCTACCTGATCGGCATGCGCGATTTCGGGCAGACGGGGCGCGGCTTTGTGAAGCTCGATATCCTGCACCGCGAAATGCTCGACGCGCTGCTCGCCGATACCGGTCTCGATCTGGCGGAGGCCGATCGCCACGCGCTGGTGATGGGCTGGCACCGGCTGGAGCCCTGGCCCGATAGCGTTGAGGGGCTGACCCGGCTGAAACGGCTTTTCCCGCTTGTCACCTGCTCCAACGGCCATATCGCGCTGCTCGTAAATATGGCGCGGCACGCGGGCCTGCCCTGGGATGCGATTTTGGGGGCGGAGGTTGCGCAAGCCTATAAGCCCGCACCCGCCGCCTATCAGCGCACCGCGCAAGCGCTCGATATCGCCCCCGGCGAGCTATGCCTCGTCGCCGCCCACCATGGCGATCTGTTCGCCGCGCGCGCCGCCGGCCTGCAAACCGCCTTCATCCACCGCCCGCTGGAATATGGCGGCGCCCCGGCGCCCGACCTGCAATATCAGCAGCCATGGGATTATGAGGCGGGGAGTTTGACCGAGCTTGCTGCGGTGTTTGGGGGGTGTTGGGGACGCCAAATGAACAAGGTCTTTTACAACACTGGGCGCGAGCTATACTTGAGCATTGGTGATCGGGAGCCTGATTCATAAACAAAGTGAACTCTCATTTTGTTGGGACGAATGCTTTCAGTGCTTCAAATTCTTCCGGGTTCGATACCACTCCGACCAAAAATTCGACCCATTTATCAGAATATGTGTAGTCATTGTGAGCTGAATGGAAATGACAATAGTCCTTCTTGCAGTCTGAAGGGTTCTTCGCGCCCTTACGGGGGCGTGCTCCGAACTTCTTCCATGCCAGCTGGTGGTGGTGTGAGGTAAAGTTTTCACCTGTTTGCTCCCGCACCTTCGCAATCACTGTCGTTGGTTTATGAGGCCACAGTTCGTCACCGACGACTTTTTGCATCAGAATATTGGAAACTTTTCCAGTATCAGGGTTATTGTTGTTAAATACAATGTGCGAATCGCCCTTTGTCGCCTTTTCAAAGTGATAGCTAACTTTGAATTTGTAACTCGGACCTTCCTTACCACTGATACCAACCTGATCTATGATTGCTTGATCGATGGCTTCAATGGCTGGGGTCAGATCGTATGTTTGTAGCTTTGCCAGTTGGTCTACTTGCATTTTGCCGAACTGGAGGGACAGAGAAAGGCTGTCCTGCAATCCGGTTCTTTCTCCAAAGAGCTTGCGAATTGTCTGATCAAAATTTAAGCAGTTTGCTTGAAACAAAGTCCAATAAGTCCGCCCAATGGACGATAAGAGTTTATGCTCAACATTGTCTCTGAGAATTTTCAGTGCACTCAAGTTCTTTTTTACGTCCTCACCTAAAGGGCAATCGTCTCGGTTAAGCATTTGGCTAAGTAATAGCGAGTTGCCATCTTCATTGACGTTTTCCACGCCCTTCCGTTCATAGTATTCGTGCAGAAGGTATGTCCAAGCGATTTGACTAAGAACTGGAAAAATCTGTATCTTGAACAGTTTCGTCGGGCTATTGAAATTTTCTACAGCCGCCAGCATCGCTTCTCGTGAACGGTAAAGACGTTCATCATCAATAGGTGAAAGGCCGCTCTTTAGATCTACGAGCGATTTTTCGTATCTGAATCTGGCAATTTCATCATCAGTTGCTGCCTCAATGGGCCAGGTCTTCCACCCTGCAAATCGCCCAGGGTTTACGGACGGACTACGCCCGGTATTGATAAGCTGCTGAACATCTTGATAGGTCTCTCCATCACCTAGAAGCTTCTTCGCAATTCGCTTTTCATTTTCAGAGAGTGAAGGGGTTTTCATTGAACTCACCGCCCCACATCCGAAAACAGCCGCACATACGGAAAATACTGATACACGCGATACCGGGCCTGCCCCGTAATCTCGACCAATAGTTCAGCCTCGACAAAACGGTCGATCAGGTCGGCCGCTGCGGGGAATGAAACGCCCAGTTTTTCCATCACATTTCGATTGTCGATGAATGGATGCGTGTAGAGGCTTTCCAGCACGCGTAATCCATTGCCAGCAGAACGTCCAAAGCGATCGGTGATATTCCTCCGATGCTCCTCCCGCATGGCGACGATATTGCGCGCTGTCTCGGTTGCCTCCAGACTGACCGAAGCCACGCCTTCAAGAAAGAATTTGATCCATTCCTCCCACTCGCCTTTGTCACGAATGTTCTGCAGCAGCTCGTAATAACGGGCCCGATGCAGTTTGAACCAGTGCGATAGGTACAGCACCGGTTTCAGCAATATTTCTTTTTGGCACAGATAAAAGGCGATCAGCAGCCGCCCAACACGGCCATTGCCGTCGAGAAAAGGGTGAATGGTTTCGAACTGCGCATGGATCAGCCCGATCTTGATGAGTGCTGGAATATCGCTTTCGGTATGAACGAATTTCTCGAGGTCGGAGAGCAGCCGTCCGACTTCGTGGGGCGGTGGCGGAACGAAGATGGCATCGTTTAGTGTCGATCCGCCGGGTCCGATCCAATTTTGGCTGGTGCGCAATTCGCCCGGGTTAGCATGATTCCCCCGTACGCCATGCATCAGTCGCTCATGAATTTCACGGATAAGCCGAACGGAAATTGGCAATTCCGCCAACCGCTGCAGACCATAATTCATGGCGCGCACATAGTTCAGCACCTCGCTGACATCGCTGGGCCGGTCCGCGTCGTGTATGGCGGCCTCCGCTTCCAACAGATCGTTGAGCGACGATTGCGTTCCTTCGATCTGGCTGGAAAGAACGGCTTCCTTGCGGACATACATGAAAACGAACATGTCGGGGTCGGGCAATGTTTGGATCGATCCATCTAGCCGCCCAAGCGCACGATCCGCTTTTGACAACATAGTCTGCATTGCGCCGTCAATATCGATCGGCGGCAAGGGCGGCAGCGGCTCCGGCATGAAAGCCGAATAGTGGTTTGGCTGTTTGACATATCGGCCAGCCCTGAATTGCGTCGTCATTTCTGCCTCTAATTAAAGCCTGACTTAACTTATCGGGAGTTTTCTCATTTAGTCAAGGGTAGCCTTTAATTAGAATGAGAGGTGCCCGCTAATTAAAGGTTGGCCGTACTTAGCGGGGCATGGCAGCGTTTAATAAAGATCAGCCCTTAACCGCCTCACCCCAACCTAACCAAAGCCTCATCCAACGCCTGCAAAAACCTCGACCGGTCCGCCTTCGCAAAGGGCGCTGGCCCGCCCCCAATCCCGTCCATTCCGGCGCGCAGGTCGGCCATGATGGCGCGGGTGGCGATGGCGCTGCCGATGGAGGAGGTGGTGAACGGCTTGCCGTTATGGCCGATGACGACTGCTCCGGCTTTGAGGCACCGGTCCGCGAGCAAAATGTCGGCGGTGATCACGACGCTGCGTGGCCCGGCTTGCTCCGCAATCCAGTCATCGGCGGCGTCGAAGCTGTCCGATACGATCTGCCGCGTAATCAGCGGATGGTCGGGCATGCGAAAGCGCGCATTGCTGACCAGCACGACGGCCACATTGCGGCGCCAGGCAACCTAAGGGTCAGGGCCTATTAAAAGCACATTCGAGGCGTCAAAATGGCGAAGATATCGGAGGGAAATGGCCGCTGTCAGGCAGTTATTCTGCCTGCAAGGTCATTTCGCTTTGAGATCGAAGCCATTTTGGCGTCCTTCGGATTTGACCCATTTTATCCATTGCTGCGTTGGCAAGCTCGGCCATAGAACCACTATGCCCCACGCTTGCCGCCTTGCACTGAACAAAATGGCCTCAAACCTCGAACGTGCATTTAATAGGTCCTGACCCTAAATATCTCCTCCTTCACCGGGCACGCATCGGCATCGACCAATATGCGGGGGCCAGCGGGGGATGAAGTATCGGGCAGGGGATCGGGGCGGTCGGATGTCATTTTCGGTTCGGGGGCTATAGACCGATTACACCCCCGGCACCAACTTCTCTCGCCTCCGCTTCAACTCACCCGCCGTGCTGTGCACTGCGACCATATGATGAAGCAAATCCCCGCGTGACATTCCCGTTCATCCGGCTACGACTGCGTAATATGACTCTCCCCACCAAATCCCCCATCCGCAAACGCCCCAATTATTACACCATTGCCATGGACGCATGGGCGCTGGCCGCTGAGTCCAATATGGTGATCGCGATGCGGCTGGGTGCGCTGGCCTTTGGCGGACCGGCGGCGGTGAAAGAGGCGGAGCGGATGGTTTCGGAAAAGGTCGCGGCCAATATGGCGCTGGGCTTTGATCTGATGACCGGTCGGCTCGGCACCAGCCCCGAACAGATTATGAGCGGCAGCATCGCTCATTATTCCCGCCGCGTGCGCCGTAACCGGGAACGGCTGGCGAAATAGCTAGGCCGACTGCCGCAAAGGCTCCATCGGCTGGGCGAAATAGCGCGCCCAGACATAGCGCCACGGCACGATGAAATAGGCGATGATGATGCCGATGCAGTCGTAGAACAGCCCCTCGATATCGGGCGTCCATTTGTCCGCCATCCAGGCGCGGCCCGCGATCAGCACCAGCCAGATCGTCTTCCACGCAATTTCATAGAGCATCAGCGGCAGCATCTGCAGCGGATAGCGCACGCCGAGTAGGCTCATCAGCGCGAGCGCGGCCAGCATCGATTTGGCGAGGCCGCGCATCACATCCCAGTTCGCGCTCTCGAACAGCAACTGCGGCCAGACGAACATCGCTCCCATGATCCCGGCCATCAGCAGGAACAGGAACCGCATCGCGTTGATCCGCCATGTGGCGACGGGCGGCAATTGGGTGTCGTTGATCGTCTGCATGCTATTCCCCCATGCACCGGAAACGGGTGCGGCTATCTGTAATAGTGTATTATATCACTAATCCTGTCAATCGCGCGAATGCATCAGGTCATTTGCAAGCGTCTTGGCGCTTTTCGGGCCAGAAAATCGGCCGTTATCGGGGCCGTTCTCTGTGGCAGTTTGCGCGATTTTTCCAATTTTTTGCCGTCCGGGAAAGTTATGGGATGTCATCAATCCGTGTCCCGAAGGAGCTTCCCGCCATGCGCCGCTACATTTTAACTCTGCTGGCCTGCATGGCTTTGGCCTTACCCCAGATGGCGGCGGCACAGGGACAGGATTTTTACCGGTATCAGTATAATTCCACCATCATGGAGTTCAACAAGGTGGTGGACAGGGTCAACTCGCTGAAGACCGATATGAACAACGAGCGCGATTTTACCCGTGGCTGCGCGATGATGGGCAGCCTGATTTCCTATCTGGCAGATGCGCAAATTCTGGCAGAAAAACTTGCCGAATATGGCAATCAACTAGGCGATACCGATGGCCACAGGCAAGCCGTAGACCTGCACAATGCCTATCTGGAAGAACGCCATCACTGGGAAAATCAACGCAGCCGGATGTGCAGTTAGCCGGGGAACGACGGAGACATAAAACAAGACGGCAGGCCGCATATATCTCTTGGCATCGCTCGTCCGCTCACCCATGGTGGCCGGACGGGATGAGGAGAGAGAGCCGATGTCCGCCAATGGTTTAAGTTCTGCGGAGCAGGATAAAGTTCAGGATTCGGCGTCCCGATGGGGGCTGCTCGTGCTGCTCACCATCATCAATGTCCTGAATTTTGTCGACCGGCAGTTGCTCCCCAGCTTTGCGAATTTCATAAAGCCGGAGCTCGGGCTGACCGACACCCAATATGGCCTGCTGACGGGGCTGTTCTTTATCATCTTTTACGCGGTTGCCGGACTGTTCATGGGGATATTGGCCGACCGGATGCATCGGGGAAAGCTGATCGCGGCCGCGATTGCGGTCTGGAGCTTGCTGACCGCGGCGAGCGGGGCGGCGAAGGGTTTCGTTTCGATGGCGATACCGCGCGCGCTGATCGGCGTCGGGGAATCGGCGCTGACGCCTGCGGCGACCTCGCTGCTGGCGGACCGGTTCCGCCCTTCGCAACTCGGGATGGCGGCGGCGCTTTATTATCTGGGCGTACCCGTGGGGGCGGGGCTCAGCCTGCTGGTCGCAGGCTATCTGGGGCCGACAATTGGTTGGCGCAATTGCTTCTACCTGCTGGGCGGAGCGGGGATGCTGTTTGCAGTGTTTATGTTGTTTGTCCGCGACCCGCGCGTGCCGAACGTGCATCACCATGAACATGGGCCCGGCCTGCGCGGCCATTTGCGGCTACTCGGCTCCGCGCTCAAGCAATCACCGGCCTTGTGCATGATGATCGGCGGCGGGGTCGCGCTGCACTTTGCGGTAGGCGCGGCGGCGTTCGACCAGATCTGGTTTGTCGAGGAACGCGGGTTCGAACGTGCCGAAATCGCCAAGCTGACCGGCTATATCACTGTGGTTGCCGGAATCGCGGGAACGCTGTTTGGCGGCTTTGCAGGGGATTGGTGGTATAAATACCGGAAATCGGGCCGGGCGATGCTGCTCTTCTGGATGTTCCTGCTTGTCGGGCCCTTTTCGGTGATCTTCCGAATCCTGCCAGCGGATTCGGTTCTGTTCGTGCCCGGGATCGGGCTGGGTATCTTCATCCTCTGCGCCTTTTATGGCCCGTCCATCTCGACAATCCAGGAACTCTCTCCGCCCAACGCCCGTGCTACGGTGATCGCGTTCAACATATTGTGCCTGAATGTCGTGGGCCTTGGCCTTGGCATTACCGGCACCGGCTGGTTGATTGACATGTTCCGCACGGCGGGCAGTCTGGAGCCTTACACCCATGCAGCGATGACGATGTCGGTCGCCTCGCTCTTGGCGCTGCCTGCCTTCTTCCTCGCTGGCCGGTGGTTCCACCGCGATCGGGCACGTATTGCCGACGGGATGCCGGGCCGGTTTGAATTTGAATGAGGGGGGATGGTGACATGACGGATGCAGTGAACCCGCGCTGGCGCTGGTTTTTCTACGCGGCAGCAGCTTACAACATCGTGATAGGCGGGGCAGGGCTGGCGAATAGCGCGGCGGCGGTGAATGACCGGATTGTCGGGCTGCTCGTGGTCTGCTTCGGTATCGTCTATGCGATGGTCGGGCGCGATCCTGGCCGCTATGGCCCTGTGCTATGGGCGGGAATAGTGGGCAAGGCGGGCATTGTCGCGCTGTTGCTGCCCGCTGTGCTTGGCGGGACGGCAGCTCCGGGGACAGGCCTAATTTTGGCAGGAGACGCGTTGTTCACCATCGGCTTCCTGATCTTCCTGCTGCGGCGATAGGCTTTGCATGACGGGCTTCGGCCGAGGTAATAGCTTTTCAAGCACGTTGAAGGAGGCGGATGTGGCAAAAATATTGGGCCTTGGCGGGCTGTTCTTCAAATCGGCAGATCCGGCGGCGACCAATGAATGGTATGCACGCGTTTTGGGTATCAAGGTAGAGCCTTGGGGCGTGGTTTTCACCCCCGATGCCGCCGCCGCGCATCCCGGGGCGGCAACGGTCTTCTCGCCCTTCAAGGCCGATACCGACTATTTCGCGCCGTCGGACAAGGAATTCATGTTCAACCTGATGGTCGACGATCTCGACGGTATCCTTGCCCGTTGCGCCGAACATGGGGTGGAGCCGGTGAAGACCTTCCCAGAAGAGGCCAATGGCCGTTTCGCCCACATCATGGACCCCGAAGGCCGCAAGATCGAGCTGTGGGAACCCAAGCCAATGGGCTGATCGAGTGCGGGTGTCCGCTCAGCCACCCCAAGGCGGCGGCGCGACAACAGTTGTGGTCAGATCAAACTCTACACGGAAAACGCGGGCATTTTCACCGGTGCGGCGCAGCACATAGGCAAAGCCGGGATTGGCCGCACCCTTGTCGCTGATCTCGACCTCCCAGACATTGGTCACCGATACGTCGCGGCCCTCGCGACGGAACAACGCTATGCTCTCGGCATCGACGGGAAAGGCTTGTGCGGTCGCCGTGCCCGCGTTTGCCGTATCGCCGCCATATTGGGTCAGCCGATCTTCGCTGCCATCCTCATGCCGGTGATCATGCTTTAGCCGCAGGCCATTGGTCGTGCGGGTGATGACCCAGGTGCGCGAGCGATCCCATTTGCCGTCAACCTCCTTGGGCCCGACATGGAAGGGGATACGGATTTCGCTGTCGGTGCAACTGCGGATGTGCATCATCATCGGGCGGTCTTTGAAATCTGCATCGGTGTCTTCGTCACTGGCGAGCTTGCCCGGAAACGCCATTCCGCAATGCGCGCTCAGATTCGCCCAAAAGGCGTCTTGCGGATTGGCGGGCGGGGTGGTCGCGCAGGCTGAAAGTGCAAGCGCTGCGATTATGGCCAAGCGCCGCATCAGCGTTTCCGCACAAATTCGGCGCGCAGCACCAGACCTTTGATGCCTTCAAATTTGCAGTCGATTTCCTGCGCATCGCCCGTCAGCCGGATCGATTTGATCAGCGTGCCCTGCTTCAGCGTCTGCCCCGCACCCTTGACGGTCAGATCCTTGATCAGCGTTACCTGATCGCCATCCTGCAATATGTTGCCCACGGCATCACGTACTTCGACAGTGTTCGCGGCAGCCTGTTTGGCCGCAAGTTCGGACGCGGGCAGCCATTCGCCGCTTTCCTCATCATAGACATAATCTTCGTCGGACATTTTCCCGCCTTTCTTGCGCGCGCTGTGCGCCCCGGCTGCACGATTTGCAAGCTTGCCGTGCATGACAGCGGTGGCTAACGGCAGGGTATGAAAATTTCCGCCATGATTGGCTTTACGTTTGTTGCGACATCCTTGTTCGGTGCTGCGCCCGCAATGGCCAATCCCGAACTTGAGGTTGCCGATCGCGGGACGGTGCCGACGTGCAGCGTCACCGATGCGCTGCCCGCCGAAATGGCGAAGCGCGCTGGTGAACTGGGCTATGTGCGCGAAGAGTTGATGCCCTCGACGGTCACGATGCCGCAATTTCGTGGGCGGCTTCGCTGTGCAAGGACGCTCGACGGCTTTGGCAAGGCGATTGGTATCGCGCTGGTCGAAGATTTCCTGCTGGACGGTGAGAAGATTCGCGCGCTCTATCAAGGTGATACGATTATCTTTTCATTGTCAGGCGCAACACCGGCAGCCACTTACCCCACACGCAAGGGGGAGATCCGCTGCTATCTCAGCGGCGCGGCTGCAGTCGTCCAGTGCACCACCGGGTTCGGCCCCAAAGGCGCAAGCATGCTGGTGTTGCAGAACCAGAATGAGGAATATCAGCTTGGCCTTTCGGTAAGTTCCTACGACTGGCCCGAGCATAAAGGCAGGCCATTAGCACCCTTGCACTTCCGCGCCGGAGAGAATGCGCCGGTGACGGTCGACTGGGTCAACCAGTCTCTGTCTGACCGGGACGATGTCAGCGCCTGGACCGCGATCCTCGAGGGCAAGACTTTCACCGATGCCTTGCTGCAACAGAAAGGCCCGGTGCCGATCGAGATAGAAGCAAGGCTGGCGAACGACCAACCGGTGAAGCAGGCATTCGATTTTGCCGAGATGATTGCGCTGTATCGCGCCATGGCGGCGCTGACGCGGGAAATGCCAGTGCGGTGATCATCGCCCCAATCGGGTGACGAGTGTGAAAAAGAAAGCCGTAGACCAACCGAGCAACAGCAACCCGTTTATTCCTTCGATCGCTGAAACCAGCCGCCAGGCAGGCTCGATATAGCGGTCGTCATAACCGATTCCCGCATAGCTGATCGTTGAAAAATAGACGGCTGTCTCAAGCGGCTTGATTGCTCCTAGGCCGATAAAGAGGAAGGCATAGAGCCAGATTTCGAACCCGTGCAGAAGGAAAAGTCCCAGCACGAGGCCGACGATGAAGAACATGCTGCGTGCCGACAGCGAAGAGATGTGGTGCACCTTTTCCTCGTGGAATTCCTTGCGCACCATGCGTGTAAGCAAGTTGAGGCCGAGTCCGTGAATGACGACGGTGATGATCCCCATAAGTGTCGATATTGCGAGTTGTGCCAACATTTGACCAGTATAGTGAAATTTTGGGCGCTGCCATTGATGCAGGGCAAATTGTCTGTGGGCAAAATTGGTAAGCATGGTTGCAATGCCAACTCGGCTGCGTATCGTCGCGGCGGGTGGTCCCACAACAAGCGAGAATCCTATTCATGTCCGACGAAGAACAGCCGCTGCCAACAGGTTACCAGCTTTCGGCGCTTGACCCGACCTATCGCGAAACGCCCTGGGTGCCGCTCGACCGGTTGCGCGCCGCAGATCCCGTGCATCATGACCAGCAGCTTGGCCGCTATTTCCTCACGCGCGGGCAAGAGGTTTCGGAACTGATTAAGAACCGCGAACTCAACGCTGATCCGCGCAAGGCCAATGAAGGCAGTTTCTCCAAAACGCTCTATGGCAATAATAGCAAGGAATTGTCGATCCTGATGCTCGACGATCCCGAGCATAAGCGGCAACGTACGCTGGTGTTGAAGGCCTTCAACAAACGCTCGGTCGAAGCGCTGCTGCCACGCATAGAGGAAATCGCGAAGGGACTTGCCGACGATATCGAGGCGGCGGTGGGCGAGTTTGATTTTGTCCAACTGTTCGGTTCGCCCTTGCCGACCACGGTGATGGCCGAATTGCTGGGTATCAACCCCGCCGACCGCAAGGATTTCCGCCGCTGGTCATTAGGCTGCATGCAGGCGCTCAACCCGTTCCGCACGCCAGAGCAGACCGCACTGTACGAGGAATCGACCACCGTGCTCGCCGACTATCTGGCGCGCGAGGTGGATATTCGGCGGAGCCAGCCAAGCGACGACCTGATCACCCGCCTTGCGCAGGCGGAGGAAGAGGGCGACAGCCTGACGACGCAGGACATCGTGTTGCTGATCCGCCTGTTGCTGATCGCAGGCAATTCGACCACCACCGATATGCTCGGCGCGGGTGTGGTGCAGTTGCTCAAGCATCCCGATCAGCTCGCCAAATTCCGCGCGCGGCCCGACCTGCACGACAATGCGATGGACGAGATTTTGCGCGTCGAGCCACCGGTGTCACAGGTGCTGCGCAGCGCGCATGAGGATATGCAGGTCGCGGACAAGGCGATCAAAAAGGGTGACACCCTGCACATGTCGCTGTTCGGCGTGCATTACGATCCCGAAATGAACCCCGATCCGCTGCAATTCGATATCGAGCGCAAGAACGTGCAGCATTTCGCCTTTGGCGGCGGCGCGCATTATTGCCTGGGTGCGGGGCTGGGCAAGGCGCAGGCGAAGATTGCGCTGCCGATGCTGTTCGAACGCTTTCCCAACCTCGCCTTCGCGCCGGGGCGCGAGGTGAAGCACAAGGTCGCCCCCGCCTTTAACGGCTATGGCGAGGTGTGGTTGGTGAAATAGCTCCGCATAGGAGCTATTTCTTCGGCGGCCAGGGGAAGAAGCCCGAGGTGCGCTCGATATAGGCGGCATATTCGGGGCGGTTCTTTTTCAGGCTGCGTTCGAGCAACGGCTTGCCCGACCATTTGGTCAGTGTGAAGGTCAGGAAGATCGGGCCGATGATGCTCACCCAGCCAGCAGGGCCGGTTTCCGCCGCCACCAGCCAGATACCCCACCAGGTGCAGGCATCGCCGAAATAATTGGGGTGGCGGGTATAACGCCACAGGCCGGTGTCGAGCACCTTGCCCTTGTTTGCCGGATTGTGGCGGAAGGCCTTCAACTGCGCATCGCCAACGGTTTCGAAGACGATGCCGATCATCGCGACCGCCACGCCGACCCAGGCAACCGGCCCCATCACCCAGCGTCCGCCCTCGCTGGCCCATATGCCGAGCTGCGCGGGCAATGAGGTGATGAAGAGCAGGGGAGCCTGCGTCAGGAAAACCATGAGGAGCGCGGTCTTGGCCCAGCTCCAGCCCTTGGTTTCCATCGCATGGCCGATAATCTTTTTGTAGCGTGGATCTTCGCCTTCACGCCGCCAGCGTGTGACCAGATGGGCGGCAAGGCGCACACCCCATATCGTTGTGAGTGCCAGCAACACATCGGCGCGGCGGCCATTGCCGTCGATCTGGAACCAGCTCGCCCAGGCAAGGATGACCATGCCAAATGCCCAAAATGCATCGATGAACGATACATCGCGGATTTTGACCGAATAGGCCCAGAGCAAAAGGATTGCGATCATCAACGCCCCAAGGTTGATCGCCAGCATGGTCAACGCACCGCTCATGTTTCGCTCTCCCCGGTAATGCTCGCCATTTGTTTTGACGGATGTTTCGGCGTTACCTTGGCATAAACCTCTGCCACCTTCGCCATATCCGCTTCATAATCGCCGGTTGGCCAGATCATCGGGCCAAGTCCGCCGGTTTTCTTGCCATAATCCATCATTCCCACGACCATGGGCACCTTTGCGCCCATGGCGATATGGTAGAAGCCTGTTTTCCATTTGCGCACCGCGCCGCGTGTGCCTTCGGGCGCGATGGTGAGCATGAATTCCTTATGCTTGGCGAATTCGTCGATCATCGCCTGCACATAATTGCCGCCCTTTTTGCGATCGACCGGAACCCCGCCCATATCGAGCATGAAATTGCGCATCGGCCAGCGGAAAAGCCCCGTTTTCGCCATGAAATGCGGGGTAATGCCAAGGGTCTGGGTGAGTCCGATATAATAGACAAAATCCCAGTTTGATGTGTGCGGCGCGGCGATGATGATGAAGCGGCGCGGTTCGGGTATCGAGCCCACCGCAGTCCAGCCCTGTCGACGGTAAAACCACATCAGCAATGCCCGGACAGCTCGCGACAGCAGGCTGGGTTTGCGCGTCTCCAATGCCATATTTTTATGGTCCCCTCTCCTGCATGACTTTGAACGCGCGGCCAATCAAAAGCAATTAGCTTGTTTCCCGTATTGGGTGGCGCTAGTCCGCTGACATCACAACAATATAAGCGGGATTGCCATGTCAGACGCCTACACTCCGGTCATTTCGGCGACCGGGCTTTACACCCCCAGCGATACCATCTCGAACGAGGAACTGGTCGCGAGCTTCAATGCCTATGTTGATCTGTATAATGCACGCAACCCAGATGCCGAGCAGCTGGTGCACAGCTCGGTCGAATTTGTCGAAAAGGCGAGCGGCATCAAATCGCGCCATGTGATTGACAAGACTGCGATCATCGATCCGGAAATCATGGAGCCGCGCTATGCCGAGCGGCCCAATGACCAGATTTCGCTGATGGCCGAAATCGGCGTTGCCGCGTGCCGCGACGCGCTGGCCAAGGCCGGACGCGACATAGCCGATGTCGATGCTGTGCTTTGCGCCGCATCAAACATGCAGCGCGCCTATCCGGCGATGGCGGTGGAAATCCAGCACGAACTGGGCATGGAGCGCGGCTTTGGCTTTGACATGAATGTCGCCTGCTCCTCGGCCACTTTCGGCATCCAGACTGCGGCTGACTATATCCGTTCGGGCAATGCGCGTTCGGTGCTGGTGGTGAACCCCGAAATCACCTCGGGGCATCTCAACTGGCGCGATCGCGACAGCCATTTCATCTTCGGCGATGTGGCGACCGCGATCCTTGTCGAGTCCAAGGATCTGGCCCCAGCACAGCATTGGGAAATTCTCGGTACGCGGTTGAAGACCCAGTATAGCAACAATATCCGCAACAATTTCGGCTTCCTCAATCGGGCTGAAGGCAAGGGGCCGGTCGACCAGAGCGGGCCCAAGACCGACAAGCTGTTCGTGCAGGAAGGGCGCAAGGTCTTCAAGGAAGTGGTGCCGATGGTCGCGCAGATGATCGTCGATCATGCCACGCATCTCGGCCTTGAAGGCAGCAATCTGCGCCGCCTGTGGCTGCATCAGGCCAATCAGGGGATGAACCGCCTGATTTCGCAGCGCGTGCTGGGGCATGAGGCAAATGAGGATGAGAGCCCGACCGTGCTCGACACCTATGCCAACACCTCCAGCGCGGGCTCGATTATCGCCTTCCACAAGCACAGTGAAGACCTGAAGGCCGGCGATACCGGGCTGATCTGTTCGTTCGGCGCGGGCTATTCGGCGGGCACGGTGTTCGTGCGGAAGGTCGCATGAGCCGCGCCGATACGCTGGCGCTGCTGTCGCGTTATTATGAGGCATTCAACGCTGGCAATGGCGAAGGCATGCTGGCCTGCCTGACCGACGATGTCGCGCATGACATCAATCAGGGCGACCGGCAGTCGGGCAAGGAGGCGTTCCGCGCTTTCCTCGCGCATATGGACCGGTGTTACAAGGAACGTCTCACCGACATCGCAATGATGGCGAATGAAGATGGCAGCCGTGGTTCCGCAGAATTCATCGTGCATGGCGAATATCTGGCGACCGATGAAGGCCTGCCCGAAGCGGCAGGACAGACCTATGAATTGCCCGCAGGTACCTTTTTTGAAGTGCGTGATGGCCTCATTTCGCGGGTATCGGTTTATTATAATCTGACCGACTGGATCCGGCAGGTCGGAGGCTGAATTGGCGATTGCGGTGCGCACGCTGACGGGTGCGGAAATCGCCGCAGCGCTCGACGATCTTGCGCGCTTGCGCATCGAGGTTTTCCGCGCCTTCCCCTATCTCTACGACGGCGATGTCGGCTACGAACGCGATTATATAGCCGAATTTGCAGCCGCCCCTGATGCTGCACTGGTTGCGGCTTTCCATGATGACCGCATTGTCGGTGCGGCGACAGCCTCACCCATGGGCGCGCAAAAGGTGGAGTTTCAGCGCCCCTTTGTCGAGCGCGGTCTGGATGTCGACCGGCTTTTCTATTTCGGCGAGTCGGTGCTGTTGCCCGATTATCGCGGGAAAGGCATCGGCCACGCCTTTTTCGACTATCGCGAAGCTGCGGGTCGAGCGGCAGGGGCGGAGCAGGCAAGTTTCTGCGCAGTCATACGGCCTGACGACCATCCTGCCCGACCCGTCGATTACCAACCTCTCGATGCTTTTTGGAAGAAACGCGGCTATGCGCCTGTTTCCGGCTTCGTGACTGATTTTGATTGGAAGGAAATCGGTGGCGCAGAAGAGGTGTCGCACCAAATGCAATATTGGATTGGCCAGCTATGAACGCCTTTACCATTGCCGCCGCGCAATATCCGATCGACGAAGTCCGCAGCTTTGCCGAATGGGAGGATAAGCTGGCGCGATGGGTCGAAGAAGCCAAGGCAGGCGGGGCGAGCCTCGCGGTCTTCCCCGAATATGGCATCATGGAACTGACCGCTGCGAACGCCAAGGCGCGCGACGATCTGGCCTATTCGCTCGAATGGTTGTCGGATCACCGCAGCGACATTGACGCCGCCCATGAACGGCTGGCGGCCGAACATCATATCCATATCTGCGCCTCATCTTGCCCGACGCGGGTGGGGGCGCAATTCCACAATGTCGCGCGCCTGTTTGCACCCAATCGCAAGATGGGGGAACAGGCGAAAATCGTGATGACCCGTTTCGAGCGCGAGATTTGGGGCGTATCCGGCGCGCGCGACCTGATCCTGTTCGACACTGCCCTGGGCAAGATTGGCATCGCTATCTGCTACGACAGCGAATTTCCGATGATCGCCCGCGCATTGGCAGAGGCTGGTGCAAAGCTGTTGCTCGTTCCATCGGCAACCGATGGGCTGACAGGCTATTGGCGGGTGCGCATCGGTGCGCAAGCCCGCGCGTTGGAAAACCAGTTTTACGCCGTACATTCGCCGACGGTTGGGGAGGCGCCGTGGTGCCCCTCGCTCGATAGCAATCGCGGTGCCGCCGGGGTCTACGGCCCTCCCGACATCGGCTTTCCGGACAATGGCGTCGTTGCCTTGGGTGAACTGGACAAGCCGATGTGGTTGTTCGCTGACGTCGATCTGGAAAAAGTCGATAAGGTTCGCGCCGAAGGCGCGGTGTATAATTACAAGCATTGGGACGAACAGTCTGATGCGCCTTTGCCAAAATTGCAGGTGACGACGCACAGCTTGCTATAATCGGTGTGCGCTATTCGGTGACGATCCGTTTCTGCGCGCGCCAATCCTCGGGGCGCTCGAAGGCGCCGATCCAGATGCCTTTTTTCGCGGCACGCGCCGCATCCTCCTCGTCAGGATAGTCGCGCACGCCCAAATATTCATGGCTGATGGCCATGCCGTCGCGGACTTGGGCAGCGGCAACATCGGCCGTTTGGCGGGTGGAGCAGGTAGCTAGCGCGCGGCCATATTTGTCTTTGGCTTGTGCTTTGCAGACAAGGCCGGGTTCTAGCAGGCGTTTTTCGAGAGCGGCACGTGCGGCTTTCCCGCACTGCCATTCAACGCCCTCTGCATCGCGGCAGGTCTGGCGATATTCGGGAGCATCAATGCCATGGAGTCGCAATTTGCTGGCGCCGATGGTGAAGCTGTCTCCATCCGCTACGGCCACTTTTTCACCACTGGCGGAAATCGATTCCCGAGGGTCATAGAACCAGGCTGCGGCAAACATGAAGCCGAGCATCAGTAAGGCGATCAAGCTTCTGCCTAAGCGGCGTTTTTTCGGATGGGTCCGGCTAGCCGGAAATCGCAGAGCCCTCACAAATGGCCGAGCGACGGATATTTGGCGCGGATATGGTCATAGATAGCCGGATGCAGCCGCTGCAGAAACGAACAGCCATATTCATCCTGCTTTTTCCAGACGATGACCGCTTCCAAGGGGGCGAAACCCGGCAGGGTGACATGGATATTCTTGCCTTCGCCCATATAGGTCACTGATGAAATGCGGCAGCCCGACTGGGACAAATCCATGATCAGCGCCTTATGCCGACCTCCGCCATGTTCGCGTACATCAATGGTTATATAGACTTCGCCGCGTGAAAACCTGCGATGTTCGTCGCTTTTATCTACAGTTTCATCCCGTTTGTCCGGGCCTTTTGGCATGGAATGCCTTTCCTGCAAGCGATTGCTTGTATGCATCATAGATTATCACGTTCAAAATTTAAGTCCAAACTGAATAACGCCGTTAAAAATTGATGATTTAGCTGGTGGGCGAGAATTTACCCATTGCCGGGTCGATTGGGGTCAATCGAGGATCAACCCCAAGGCGACGTAAATCAGCAATGCAGAGCCGAAGCCGAACAGCGTGGCGAGTACGAAAACTACGCGGATTACCGTGGCGTCGACGCCGGTCCAGTTGGCGAGGCCTGCGCAGACGCCCCAGATTTTCTTGTTGGCGCGATCAAGCACTAATTTGGTCATTTTGCTTTCCTTTGAAGTAACGGGTTTGATGACTGGGGGCAGGTCGAATTTCGGGTTCATCAGACGATACCACCCTGAAGTGCGGGGGCGATGCTCATCCCGACCGTGACGAAGGCGCACAGCAGAGCGGCTGCGATCGAAAAGAGCTGGTTGCGAGACGAAGCGTTCATTTCAAATTCCTTTCAGGTGTGACGCTGTTACGCGAGATAGGGGGCTACGGGAGCAACTGCCGGGGCAACGCTGACGCCGATGGTCAGGAATGCACATGCGATAGCTGCGAAGATCGAAGCGAACTGATTGCGGGTCGAAATGGTCATTTTAAATATCCTTCCTTGTTCATGTTCCGGAGTGTTCCGGGGATGCCAAGGTTACTGCAGGAGGCGTGCCAGTTTTGAAAAAAACAATAATAACAAAGGTATAAAATTGTCCGGTGTAAAAAACACGATTTTACGAACCTGAATATTGGGAAAATACGCCAACATTTTGGGGCTGCTGTGGTGGAAATTGCGCCAAGGCGCACCTTACCCCCAAATCGACGTTGACGCGGCCAGCATCTCGGATAGGGCATCCTAATGGCGCTCGATCGGCTCAACCTGACAGATTTTCGCAACCATGCGGCTTTGAGTGTGCGTCCGCAGGGGCGCTTCATCATTCTGCATGGCGCAAACGGGGCCGGTAAGACCAATATATTGGAGGCCGTTTCGCTGCTGGTGCCGGGGCGGGGTCTGCGCCGGAGCAATTTGCACGAAATGGCGCGACAAGGCGGGGCCGGGGGGTTTACCGTCGCTGCAACCCTAAACGGGACTGCGCTGGGCACAGCTGTGTCGGCTGACGCGCCGGGTCGACGCATAGTGCATATCAATGGTGCAAACTCTGCCATCAACGATCTGGCCGAATGGCTTTCGATCCTGTGGCTGACGCCTGCGATGGACCGGCTGTTCATGGATGGCGCTGGCGCACGGCGGCGTTTCCTTGATCGGTTGGTGCTGGCGCTTGAGCCGTCGCATGCGCTCAACAGCAGCCGCTATGAAAATGCCCTTCGCCAGCGCAACCGTATGCTGTCCGAAGGGCAGGGCGATGCCGCCTGGTTCGACGCGGTCGAGGCAAGCATGGCGCAATATGCCGCCGCGATAATCGAAAGCCGGGCGCGCACAGTGGTGCAGCTTTCCGAACGGCTTGCCGCCATGCCACCATCGCCCTTTGCCCGGCCCAAGCTTGCGCTGGAGGATGCGGAAATGCCCGATGTTGCCGCGTTGGCCGAAGGCTGGAAGGCCAATCGCGGGCGCGAGCGGGCGGCAGGGCGCACGCTGTCCGGCCCGCACCGCAACGACCTGCTCGTTCGACATGACGGTCACGGCCAGCCTGCGGCAAGTTGTTCAACGGGCGAGCAAAAAGCGCTTTTGCTCTCGCTCATCCTCGCCCATGCCCGATTGGTAACCGAATTGCGCGGCGCGCCGCCGATATTGCTGCTCGATGAAGTTGCAGCCCATCTTGATCCCGGCCGTCGTGAAGCCCTGTTCGAGCGGCTTTACAATACCGGTAGCCAGGTCTGGATGACGGGGACGGAGGAGAGCCTGTTCGAAAGTGCAGGGACAGACGCCCTGCGGCTGCACATCGCCGACAGCGCGCTTGGCTGAAACCGGTGAGTGCGATAAGCGCAGCAGAATGACGCAAACTGCTCCTGATCTTGCCAGCCATTATGTCGCGCGCGGAATGCGCAATCCGCAACTTATCGAGGCGGCGCTGGCGATAAATGAAGACCGTTTGCCCGATGCCGAGCCGATCCTGCGCGCGCATCTGCGCAACGATCCGTTCGATGTGGCGGCCATCCGCCTGATGGCGCAGCTGGCGGCGCGGCTGGGGCGGTTCAAGGACAGCGAGGCGCTGTTGAGGAGAGCGTTGGAGCTGGCACCCGATTTCACCGCAGCAAAATCCAATCTGGCAGGCATTTTATACCGGCAGAACCGGTTCGAAGAGGCAGTCGAGTTGCTTGACACGGTGCTGCAGGTCGATGCTGACGATGCAAGCGGACAGAGCCTTATGGCGGCGGCGCTGGGCCGCATTGGCGAATATGATGAGGCGCTGGCGCTTTATGGCGCATTGACCCGGCGTTTCCCGCAGCACGCCAAGCTCTGGATGAGCTATGGCCATGTCCTCAAGACCGTGGGGCAGCAGGACGAAGGCATTGCCTCCTATCGCCGCGCATTGGCAGTGGAGCCGACCCTGGGCGAGGTCTGGTGGAGTCTTGCGAACCTGAAGACCGTGCGCTTTGACGAGGCTGACATAGCTGCGATGGAGGCTGCGCTCGAAACCGCAGGGCTGTCCGACGACGACCGGCTGCATCTGCATTTCGCGCTCGGCAAGGCGTTTGATGACCGGCGCGAGGCTGAAACCTCTTTCGGCCATTATGACCGGGCGAATGCGATCCGGCACAGCCAGCTCGATTATGATCCCGATGTGGTGACGGGCCATGTGGACAAGATCATCGCCACCTTCACCCCCGAATTCATCGCCGCCCGTGCAGGGCAGGGCGATCCCACGCCCGATCCGGTATTCATCCTCGGCATGCCACGGGCAGGATCGACCCTGCTTGAACAGATATTGGCCAGCCATTCGCGGATCGAAGGCACGATGGAATTGCCCGACTTGCCTGCGATAGCGCTGCGCGAAGGCAAGGCGACACCGAGCGGCTGGGTCGATGCCGTAAAGGATATGTCGGCGGAGCGATTGGCCGAGCTCGGTGCGGAATTCCTTCAGCGTACTGCCGTGCAGCGCAAGACCGACAAACCCTTTTACATCGACAAGCTGCCCAATAATTGGGTCTATACCGGCCTCATCCACCTGATCCTTCCCAATGCCAAGATCATCGACGCGCGGCGGCATCCGCTCGATTGCTGCTTCTCCAACTTCCGCCAGCATTTCGCCAAGGGGCAGGCGTTCAGTTACAGCTTGTCTGACATGGGGCGCTATTATGCCGATTATGTGCGGCTGATGGCGCATTTCGACAAGGTGCTGCCGGGGCGCGTCCACCGCGTGATCCACGAACAGGTGATTGAAGAACCCGAAGCACAGGTGCGCGCGATGCTGAACTATCTGGGTGTGCCGTTCGAGGAAGCCTGCCTTAATTTCCACCAGAACAAGCGCGCGGTTCGCACCGCGTCGAGCGAGCAGGTGCGCCGCCCGATCAATCGCGACGGCGTGGAGCAATGGAAACCCTATGAGCAATGGCTCGATCCGCTGAAGGCTGCTTTGGGTGCATTGTGGCAAAGCTACCCGGCTGTGGGTGTCGAAAACTGATGGCTGTGATTTTTCACCGTAGCCCTGAGCCTGTCGAAGAGCGTTTATCGGCAAGGCGTGCTTCGACAGGCTCAGCACTACGGTTTTATTTAGATGCAATTCTAACTAAGACCGAGTCGTTATGCTGAGCCTGCCCAACATCTTGACGCTTTCACGCATCCTGGCGGTGCCGATATTGGTGTTCCTGCTGTGGCCGGGCACGCGACCGGGCCTGACCCAGCCCTTGCCGATCGATTATTGGCTGGCCTTCGCGCTCTACTGCCTGATGGGGATTACCGATTATTTCGACGGCTATCTGGCGCGCGCGCAGGGGACAGTTTCGAAACTCGGTGTGTTCCTTGATCCGATCGCCGACAAGATCATGGTCGGTGCGGTCATCTTGCTGCTGGTCTTCACCCGCGATGTCGATGGCTGGCACGTGATTGCCGCGCTGATCATCCTGCTGCGCGAGATTACGGTTTCGGGCCTGCGCGAATTCCTAGCTGGGCTGCAGGTGTCAGTGCCGGTGTCGCAACTGGCCAAATGGAAAACCACGGCGCAGCTGGTCGCTTTTGGCGGCCTCATCCTTGCTGGTGCGTTGCCCGACTGGGCGCTTCTCAAAACCGCCGCGCTCGGCCTGTTGTGGGTTGCCGCTGTACTGACGATCATCACCGGCTGGGATTATCTGCGCGTCGGCATCAAGCATATGGATTGACCATGAGGCTGGTCTATTTCGCACGCGTTCGTGAGGCGCTTGGCTGCGATAGCGAAGAGATGGAATTTCCCGCGAGCGTGCTGACGGTTGGCGATGCAATCGACTGGCTGGCCGCGCAATCGCCGCGCCATGCGGAGGCCTTTGCGGAAAGGTCGAAGCTCCGCTTCGCGCTCGACCAGCGCATGGTGAAATCTGACGCACCGGTAACAGGCGCAACCGAATTTGCCATTTTTCCGCCGGTCACGGGCGGATGATCCGCATTTCGGTTCAGCACGAAGCATTCGATATAGCTGCCGAAACCGTGGCGCTTGAGGCAGCGGATGTCGGGGCGGTTGCGACCTTTACCGGCATTGTGCGCGGCGATAATGGTGTGACCGCGATCGAGCTCGAACATTATCCCGGCATGACCGAGGCGAGCCTCAACGACATTTGTGCGGTAGCACAGGAACGCTGGGGCTTGACCGGCTGTACAATCATTCATCGCGTTGGACGGATGAAGGTCGGCGAGCCCATAGTGCTCGTTGTAACCGCGTCGCCGCACCGCGCGGCTGCGCTGGAGGCCTGTGCCTTCCTGATCGACCGGCTGAAAACCGACGCTCCTTTCTGGAAACGGGAATATCGGGGCGATGTTGCGCATTGGGTGGAGCAGAAAACGAGCGATGTCGAACGCGGCCAGGGTTGGGACGGGTGAACTATATCGATGAAATGGGGTGGGGTATGAAGCGTTTGAGAGATATCGCCTTATGCGGTGCGATCGCATTGGCAGCTATAACTCCGGTTCAGGCCCAAGCGGGTGCATCCAAAGAGACCGCAGCAAGCTTTTCGATCAGCAAGGGGCGCATTGATGCGGCTTTGACGGGCATGGTCAAGGATGGGCGGGCAGCGGGCGTTTCGGCGCTGGTGTGGAAGGATGGGCGGGAGGTCTATTTCGGCAAATCGGGCCACGCCGACCGCGAAAATGGCAAGCCGATGCAGCGCGACACGATCGTGCAGATATACTCCATGACCAAACCGGTTACCGGCGTCGCGCTGATGCAATTGTGGGAGCAGGGGAAGTTCGGTCTCGACGATCCGGTGGCGCGCTATCTGCCCGAATTTGCCAATATGCAGGTTTATGCCGGCAAGGACGTCAACGGTGTTGCGCAATATCGTCCGGCGGGCCGCCCGATCAGCATCCGTGACCTGATGCGACATAGCGCGGGTTTTGCGGGTGAGGGCAAGGAAACGCCCGCGCATGAAGCGTTCAGCCTCGCCAAGCCCTCGGCGCTCGATCACGACCTGTCCGAACTAGGCCGCCGTTTGGCGCGCGTGCCTTTGCTGCATGATCCCGGCGAACGCTGGGTTTATGGCATTTCGGTGGACGTGCAGGCGTTGCTGGTCGAGAGGCTTTCGGGCCAGCCCTATGCAGAATATGTGAAGCAGCATATCCTTGATCCGCTCAAGATGCGCGACACGGCATGGCGCCAGCCGGATGCCAATTTTGCACGCTTCGCAGCCATGTATCTGCGCAAAGATGGAAAATTGGAGCGCGCGAGCGACGCGCAAGCCCGTATGCTCAATTTTGAGGACAACAAGCTCACCCCAGGCGCTTATGGCCTTGCCTCCACGCTCGACGATTATATGCGCTTCGCCCGGATGCTGTTGGGTAAGGGCCAGTTGGAAGGGGTGCGCATTCTGAAACCATCCACGGTCGAATTGATGGCGAGTGATCATCTTGATCCGCGGGTAACCGACCGGCAATGGTTGCCCGGCAAGGGCTCGGTCGGTTTCGGCTTCGACTTTGCCGTGCGCAAATCGCCACCGCAGACGAAAGAGGAAAATCGCGGTGCGACCGGCGAGTTTTTCTGGGATGGTGCTGCAACGACATTGTTCTGGGTCGATCCAGCAAACAATCTGGCGGCGGTCTATTTTGTGCAGGTGATGCCATTTGACGGCACATTGCACCATGACATCCGCCAGGCGGTCTATGGGGCGAGCTATCTCGGACCGTCCGGCGATTAGGCGTTGTTGACCAGTTCGCGCATCGTTTCGGCGAGCAGTTCGAATTCAGGCTGACGCGGGCTGTTGGTGCGCCATACGAGTGCGATTTCACGGCTGGCATGCGGCGCGTCGAGCGGGCGGGCCAATACTTCGGTGCCGTTGAGCAGCCCGTTCTTCACCGCAATTTCGGGTACCAAAGTCTGGCCGAGGCCGTTATCGACCATCTGGATCAGCGTGTGCAGCGAAGTGCCAAGCATCGTTGCCGAAGCGCGCAATTCGGGGCGGTTGCACGCAGCGAGGGCATGATCCTTCAGGCAATGCCCGTCGACGAGCAACAGGAGGCGCGATTCGTCGATCATTTCAGGGATAATGGTGCTTGGCGGATTATCGGGCTCTCCCTTGGGAAAAGCTACGAACAGCCGGTCATCGAACAGCTTGGCATGTTCGGTATCGCCGCAACCATATGGCAGCGCCAGCAGCACGCAATCGACCTGCCCACGGTGTAGCGCTTCGCACGCGGCTGCGCTGGTTTCTTCGCGCAGATAGAGTTTGAGGTCGGGATATTTCTTGCGCAGCGCGGGTAGCAGGCGCGGCAGCAGGAAGGGGGCGATGGTCGGGATCACGCTCATGCGCAATTCATCGGCCAGCGGCTTGCCAGCGGCGCGTGCCATGTCGGCCAGTTCCTCGGCTTCGCGCAGGATGCGGTGCGCTTTGGCCACCATTTTCTTGCCCAAAGGGGTGAAGCGCACGACCCTGCGGGTGCGTTCCACCAGCACCAGCCCGAGCAGCGATTCCAGTTCGCGGATACCAGCAGAAAGCGTTGATTGCGTGACATAACAGGCGTCGGCGGCTTTGCCGAAATGGCCATGCTCCTCGAGCGCGACCAGATATTGAAGCTGTTTCAGCGTGGGCAGATAGGTCGACATAAAGCGGTCCAATCGATTAGTCAGGCTTAATTAATCGCCTTATTCGATAAAATCCATGTTTTTCCTTTGACCAAGGTCAACAGGTCTGGAATTATTTGCATCAGCGCTTAACTTTACAGGCGTAACAAACGAATGGCCAATGCGGACGGCGAGTTCGCACTGCGGGTTGCGGGAGGTAAAAGGCCATGCTTGGAAATTTTGTCGAATATCTCGACTCGATAAAGGCACGCGATCCGGCGCCGCGCACGCGCTGGGAGATTTTGCTCTATCCGGGCGTATGGGCGCTCGGGATGCACCGTGTCGCGCACTGGCTGTTCAAGGGCGAGATGTATTTCCTCGCGCGGCTGGTGAACCATATTGCGCGCTTCCTGACCGCTATCGACATCCATCCGGGTGCGGTCATCGGGCGGAATTTCTTCATCGATCATGGCTTTGTGGTGATCGGCGAGACTGCCGAGATTGGTGACAATGTGACCATCTATCAGGGCGCGACGCTAGGCGGCACCAACCCGACGAGCGGGCAGGGCGGCAAGCGCCATCCGACCATCGGTGACAATGTGATTGTCAGCCTGGGCGCGGCGATATTGGGTCCGCTGACTGTCGGCGCGAACAGCCGCATCGGGGCGAATGCTGTGGTGACCAAGGACGTGCCCGAAGGGGCAACCATGGTCGGCATCCCTGCCAAGCCGACTTTGGTCGAGGTGAAGCCCGAAACCCAGAATTTTGTGCCTTATGGCACACCGTGCAGCGAACGTTTCGATCCGGCGACGCAGAAACTCGAACTGCTGCAATGTGAAATGGAAACGATGCAGAAGCGTCTCGCGGTGCTGCTTGAAGAGCGCGATGCGCTTGCGGCGGCCAAAAGTTCGGCACGCAAGCGCGGAGGTAGCAAACCGGTTTGAGCGCGATCATCACGCCCTTTCCGATTTCAGCGCGCCATCCGGCGCAGGTCGGCTTTGAGCGTGACGAACTCACCCGCATACTGGATTTGTACGGACGCATGGTTGCGGCGGGAAACTGGCGCGACTACGCCATCGATCTTGGCCGCGATGTGGCCATTTTCTCGGCCTTCCGCCGCTCCGCCGAACGCCCCGAATATCGCATCGTCAAAGACCCCTCGCTGCGCAACAAGCAAGGCATGTGGGCGCTGATCGGCGAGGGCGGGGCGGTGCTGAAACGCGGGCACGAACTGGTGCCGGTGCTGGCGCCGGTGGAGCGGAAGCTGCTCAAACTGGTTGAGGGTTAGGCGCTTACCGGCAGTGTGGGCCAATATGCGGCAATTTCCCCGCCATCGAAAACCGCGATGTCGCCAAATTGCAGGAACAGCGCCTCGCTCTGGTCGGGACGCATAAAGACGGTGTCGCCGGGTTTCAGGTCGATCTTACGCGATCCGGTGAGCAATTCCTGGTTTGAGGAACGGCCGAACAGGCTGGAATATTGCAGACCTTCGGGCGACATTGGTTTTGCCAGCCAGTGGCCGCCATGGATATAGAAACCGCGTTCGGTGTTGCCATCCCACCAGTGCAGCGCGCCCGATAGAGGTTCAAGCCCCGGCAATTGCTGGTCGCTGCTCGCCTTCAGCACCGGCGTGGCGATGAAGGCCGCTGGAGTCAGATCAGCCAGATCCTCATAGTCAAAATCGCCGGGTTTGACGAAGGCGGAGCCTACCGACACCTCGTTCGCCGCCGTCCCCTTGCAGTGGCGGCGGAAGGTGGGGCTGCCTGCGCCGTTGAGCGTCATAGCGCCGACATCGAGATTTGCGGCCTTCAATATCCCGATCACGTTTTTATAGGCTGCCTGCGTCGCCGCATAGGTTGTGTCCGGGCTGGGCATTTTGGGGACATGCGGATCATAGCCCATCAAGCCTGACAGCTTTACGCCAGCCTTTTTGGCGGCTCCGACCGTGTCGGACAGCATAGCCGGATCGGCAAAGCCCCCGCGGTGGAGGCCGACGTCGATCTCAAGGCTGGCATTCAACTGCACCCCGCGCGCCTTTGCCACCTCGACATATTCGGAGAGTCGCAGCGGCGTGTCGATCAGCCACTGCACATTGGCAATGGCAGTGCTGCCCGCTTTATCGATCACGCGCGTATATTCGCTGGCGGGGAGGGGCTTGCCCATGAGATAGCCAGCATCGGTGCGTTGCGGCAGCAATTGCAGCAGCATTTCGGCGCTGAACACCATCAGCCGGTTGCTGCCCATGCCAGCGAGGACGGCGTCGAGCAATTTGGGTGCGGGGAGTGATTTGGCAACAACGCGCAGCGGCAGGCCCGCCTTGTCGACGCTTTGCCGGATAACCGCCACATTGGCGGCAAGTCTTTTGCAGTCGATCACCAGCGTGGGGCGGTTGAGACCAGCACGGCCAAGCGCAGCAGCTAGCCCTTTGAAATAGTCGCTGTGCATCGCTCCCTCCTCCGTCGGGCGCAGCAGCATCGCACCCGCGCCCGCCGCAATCAAGGCACCGCCGCCGATAAAGAAGGTGCGGCGCTTCATCCGAAAATCCGCTTCAGGAACGGATTGAGCATCCGACCATCGGGATCGACCGAGCGCCGGATCGCATCCGCCTCGGCAAATTGCGGATAGAGTCGCTTGAAATCCAGCGCGCCAAGCGAATGCAGCTTGCCCCAATGCGGGCGCCCCCCAGCTTCGCGGAATACGGGCTCGGCCAGCTTGTACATCCAGTCATGGTCTTCCTTGTACCAGGCGTGCACCGCTATCGAGCCGCTTTCGCGTTCGTAAAAAGGGGATAGCCAGGCATCGTCGGGGGCGATGATCCGCGCCTCGATCGGGAAGAAAACGCCGCGCGCGTCGCTTTCGATCCGGCGGATGATTTCGCGCAGCACGCCAACCTGCTCGCCAATTGGCAGGTGATATTCCATTTCCTTGAAACGTACCGGGCGCTCGTTCGACAGCAGCTTCCAGCCTTCGTCGATGGCAATATCGGGCGGGATATCGGCCATCGCCGATTGCGCGGCTTTTTTGCGCAATTCGGGCGTGAATTCGAACAGGTCGCGCAGCGATTTAAGGTCCATCAGCGTATCGGTATCGCCGTCGGGCCCGCGCGGGGTAACCGGTTCGGTAGTTATATCGTGGGTGATGAGGGCTGATTTGCCGGTAAAGGGGAGGACGAGGAATTCGGCATTGCGATGCTTTTCGGCGAGCGCAGGCCATTGGCGCAACATGTCTTCGGTATCGACCAAAGTGACGACCTTCTTCACCCGTTCGAGCGGGCGGTTTTGCAAGGTGACTTCGCTGACAACGCCAAAGGCACCCAGCGAGACGCGCGCGGCATGGAACAGCTCTGGACGAACATCGCGGCTGCATTCCGCGACTTCGCCAATGGGCAGCACCAGCCGCATCGCGGTCACTTCGCCGTGGATTGCCTTTACGCCCTTGCCCGTACCATGCGTGCCTGTGGCCAACGCACCCGCCAGCGTCTGTTTGTTGATATCGGGCAGGTTGGGCATTTCCTGCCCAATCCCGGCGAGTAACGGGCCAAGCGCGGACAGTTTCGTTCCCGCACGCACCGTGGCCGTCTTCGCCGCCGTATCGTGGCGCACGAGCCCGCTCAGCCGATCGAGTGAAAGCAAGGTGCCTTCGGTCGGAACCAGTGCGGTAAAGCTGTGGCCGGAACCTACGGGACGCACCGGCGCCTGCGCCTTCGGAAGCAGGGCGGCGAGTTCGGCCTCATTGGCCGGTGCAGCGCGAGCGACGGGATAGGAATGTTCATTTCCGGCCCAGTTTGACCAGAGCGCACGGCCTTTGGCATCTATAGCGACTGGCGGTTCAGGCTCCCGGCTTAGCCACATTCGTCGACCGGCCAGCCCGCCGATGCCCAGCGCCAGCAGTCCGGCTCCTCCCAATAATGCGCGACGGCCCAGTTTCATTGTTTGTCCTCCCGGCCAGCCATGAAGCGGATCAAGGCTTTCATGTCATCAGGTGTGCAGCTGAAACATTGGCCGCCGGCGGGCATGCCCTTCTTACCCTGAATGGCAGCCGCAAGCAGTACGTCTTCGCCCTGCGCCCAGCGTGTATCCCAAACGCTGCGGTCGCCGGTCAGCGGCGCGAGCGAGTCCTTGACGGTATGGCAGGCTTTGCACGATCCCGCATAAAGCTCGGCAAGTTTCGGATCGGCTGGCGACAGCATCGCGCTCTCCGCCTCGCTCAGCGGCTTGGGCGGGGGCTCTCCGCTGCCACAGGCCGCAAGTGGCATTGCCAGAATCGCCAGCGCAAGTTTTCGCATGCTTTCCCCTTCCCAAAGCAAGAAATATAGCTATAACTATATTTCGTCAAGCAGGATAGTGGAATGCAGCGCAGGCCCCTCCAGAAACGATCAATCGCGACACGGGAAAAGCTGCTCGATGCGGCGGGCGAACTGCTGGCTGAAGTTGGCGTGGAGCGGCTCAGCACCAATTTGGTTGCTGCTAAGGCAGAAGTAACGCCGCCGACGCTCTACCATTATTTCGATGACAAATATGCGCTGCTGGCTGCGCTGGGTGTGCGGCTGATGGAGGCGCAAAATGCGCTGGTCCCGCTGGAGCCGGGACAAGATGAGGATGCAATCGCCAAGTCTCTGCTCGACCATGTCGACCTGACACGCCAGAGCCCCGGCGGACCATGGGTGATGCGGATGCTGCGCGCGGTGCCGCAATTGGCCGAGGTGCGGCTGGCGTCGCACCGGATGCTGGCAGAGGCTTTGGTGGAGCGCGCGCTGGCATTGGAGCCGCGGCAGGATCGGGCCAGTCTGGAGCGCCGTGCGCGGCTGGCGGTCGATCTGGGATATGCGGCTATCGAACTCGTCTTCGACGAACCCGAGCTCGATAGCCGGTTAATCATGCAGGATGCAGCCCGGGCGATCCGGGCCTTGTTGGCTTAGCCAGCCTTTGCCTGCAGCAGCTTCATCGCCTGCATCGACTGTTCGCCGCCCGACTGGGGAACGATTTCGCCGGTGCGGTCGCTGATCTTGGCAAAATTGGCTGCTACACCCTCAGGCGACAGATCGTCACCTTCGAGCAACGCACCCTGAGTCATGGTAACGTTGGCGGTGTGGAAGAAACCGGCGCCGGCACCCATGATGACGTTGGCAGGCGCGTCTTCTGAAACCAGGAAGAGCGCGGCCGGAACGACATTGACCGGATCGAACATTGCGAAAGCCGCGGGCGGCAGGATGTCTTCGGTCATGCGGGTCGCCGCGATCGGTGCCAGCGTGTTGCACTTCACGTTGTACTTTGCGCCTTCAAGATAGAGCGACTTGGTGAAGCCTGCGAGGCCGAGTTTCGCCGCGCCATAGTTGGTCTGGCCGAAATTGCCGTACAGACCGGTCGACGAAGCGGTCATCAGGATGCGGCCGTAATTCTGTTCGCGCATCGTATCCCACACCGCCTTGGTGCAGTTGGCCGAGCCGTTGAGGTGGACGTCGACGACCAGTTTCCAGTCAGCCATTTCCATCTTGGTGAAGCTCTTGTCGCGCAGGATACCTGCATTGTTGATCAGGATGTGGACGCCGCCCCAGGCTTCTTTCGCCTTGGCAACCATTTCGACCATCTGCTCATATTCGGTGACACTGCCGCCGTTCGACATCGCTTCACCGCCAGCCGCCTTGATTTCTTCAACCACTTTGAGTGCGGCATCCGAATGGCCGGTGCCGTCGCGAGATCCGCCGAGGTCGTTCACGACAACCTTAGCCCCGCGCTTGGCGAGTTCGAGCGCATAGGCACGGCCCAGTCCGCCGCCGGCACCGGTCACAATAGCGACTTTATCCTTGAAGTTGATGGTCATTGTCATGCTCCAGATTTAAGAGGTTCATAGGCGCCCAAAAGCGACTCCAAACCCCGGGAATTTGCGGGGCGCGGATTGGCACGGCCCTTACGTTTACGCAAGCGTAAAGCGGTGGAATTTGGATGCTGTAACAAAAGCTACTTATTGCCGTCATAAAGGCGACGCGAATTGGCAATCTATTTGTCACGGTGATTCGGGGAAGGAAAAGGGACCGACATGAAATTCGCACGCAAATTGCTGCTCGGTAGCGCCGCCACAGCCGCCATGCTCGCGTCCAATCCGGCGCTCGCACAGTCGAATGACGCCGAGATGGAAGCTCTGCGGGCCGAAGTTGCCGCGTTGAAAGCGCAACTGGCCGAACTGTCGGCCAAGGTTGAAAAGGTGGCAGCGACGCCTGCACCTGCGCCCGCCCCGGTGGCTGTCTCTGCCGCCGAAAAGAAGCCTGCTGCCGAAATTTCATGGAAGGGCTCGCCCGAGATTAAGGGCGAGGGCGGTTGGAGCTTCAAGCCGCGCGGACGTCTTCAGATCGACGCCGCTTCGATCAATCCGTCTGACACCATCGCGACCAACAGCCTTGGCACCACGGCGCGGGTACGCCGTGCACAATTCGGTATGGACGGCACAATCCCGGGCGGTTTTGGCTATCGCGTCGAAGCTGATATCGGCAGCGGTTCGGCTGAACTGACTGACATGTACCTCACCTACAAGGCGAACAAGGAACTGACGATAACCCTTGGCCAGCACAAGCCCTTCTGGGGTCTGGAAGAGCTGACGAGCGACCTGTTCACCAGCTTCAACGAGCGCGCCGCCTATCATGGTGCCTTCGGGTTCGAACGGCGTGTCGGCCTGTCTGCGACTTATGCAGCCAAGAATGTGCTGCTGCAGGGCGGCATTTTCGCTGACAATGCAGCCGATCTAAACGGTGACGGTACGAACAACAGCCGCAGCTTTGATGGCCGCATCGTGATCATGCCCAAGCTGGGCAATACACAGCTGCACCTCGGTGCGTCGGGCCATAGCCGCCGTTTCAACGATTTTTCGAGCACCGCGCGCTATCGCGCCCGCCCCTTCACCCGCACCACAGATACGCGCTTTGTCGACACGCGCGGTTTCCTTGCAAGCGGTGAAGACAGCTTTGGACTTGAAGCACTGGTCAGCAATGGACGTTTCCACGCCAGCGCGGAGAGCCACTGGCTGACCGCCAAGCGCATCGGCCCATTCGCAGACCCGACCTTCAACGGCGGTTATGCGGAGGTTGGCTATTTCCTGACCAAGGACTCGCTCACGTACAAAGGCGGTGTCGTCGATCGCACCAAGCCCTCCAACCCGTTGGGCAAAGGCGGCGTGGGTGCGGTTCAGGTCAACGCGCGTTATGACTGGATCGACCTTTCGGATGACGTCATTGTCGGCGGCAAACAGCAGACTTATGGCTTGTCCCTGCTCTGGATACCGACCGAATATGTGCGCTTTATTGCCAATTACGGCCATCTGGAACTGACCGATGCTGCCGTGCTCGCAGGCGGCGACGGCGACTATTCGGCGGACGTTATCGGCATGCGCGCGCAGATCGATTTCTGACGCACTGCATTTAACCTTTGCGCAAAGGCTGTCCCGTTCCAAGACGTAGGCCAGCCTTTACAATTCGGGCAGTGGATTCCCCGGTCGATATTGCTAAGGGCATAGCATGAGCGGCGATACACCCGAAACAAACGACCCGATCCAGATGCCGACGCGCCGTCGCGCGTTGATGCTGGGTGCGGCGGGTGTGGCTGCAGTGGTGTCGGTGCGTCCCGCGCTTGCCCAGACCGCTGGATCAGTCCTCAACTGCGAAATTCCGGTTCCGGGGCCGCATGGCACGGGGATGAATATCGATGCGACGGGCAATCTGGTCGCGCCCGATACGCCCGGCTCGTTCGTCGCGACGGGCCAGAAATTCAGCGGTGAAGAAGTGAAGCGTGCGCTTTCCGGCCAGACGCTGCCGGGAACGACCTATGAGCAGAGCCAGGCTTATGTGAACTACATCCGCCGCCTGCAGGCAGGGCAGAGTGGTTTCACCTGTTTCGCCTCGCTGCAGATGCCGCGCTGATCGGATAGTTTCGTAATCCCGAACTCGTTTCGGGATAACACACCACAGCCCGTTATCCTGAAACAAGTTCAGGATGACGATGATGGTAAGCATCGTTGTATTTTAATTGCTTTGTATTAGGCCTTGGTCGTGGCCAATCCCAAAACCCTCTATTCGGCAGAACCGGCCGACGCCCGTATCGTCGAGCCACTCGACATGATGACGCTTATCTATCAGCGCCGGTCGGGTATCACGCATATGGTCGGAGAGCCAGTGCCGCAGATTCTCGAGGCGATGGGCGAGGATGCTGTTGACGCCGCTACACTGGCCGCACGGCTGGCGGTCAGTTTCGATCTGGGCGGGCAAGATGATGCGGTTACCCTGATCACCGAACGGCTGGAGGAACTGGCCGAGCTTGGGCTGGTGGAGCGGGTCACCGATGCATGAGTTTCGCGTTAAGGTGGGGCCTGCGGCCTTTCGCATTGGTTCGGCATGGCGGGCACCTATCGACCAGTTGGCGGATCTCTACCGCGATTATCCGCAGCCCGATTTCACCGATTTCACCGTGCGGCTGGAACCGACGACTTGGCTGCGGCGCTGGCTGCGGCCTTCGGTCGCGATTGGTGGAGATTATATGCTGCCCGATGCGGCGCCCCTGCCGTTGGCGCAGGGACTGCTCGCTGCTGAAATGGCCATGAACCTGCAAATGGCGCTCGGATGGCGGCGGCATTTGTTGCTGCACGCCAGCGCGGTCGAGCGCGACGGACGCGTGCTGGTGATGACCGGCCAGTCGGGATCGGGTAAATCGACCCTCTCGGCTTTGCTCGGCTCGGAAGGTTGGCGTTTTCTGGGCGATGAGTTCGTCCTGCTCGATCCGGTGACTGGCAATGTCGCCCCGTTCCCGCGCCTCATCAGCCTAAAGAATGAAGCCATTGCCGCAATGCAATCGGCGCAGCCCGATGCGCGCTTCGGGCCGCTGCTGGCGGGCACGCCCAAGGGCGACATCCGCCATATGGTGCCGCCAGCGGAAGCCATTGCGCGGATGGGGCAGGGCGGTGCCCCTGCATTGCTGCTGTTCCCGCGTTATGGCTATCCCGGTGCGGTGCGAGAGGTGGCTCCGGGCGAGACCTTCATGCGGCTGACACAGGCCTCGACCAACTATGTTGCACTTGGGGAGGAGGGCTTCACCACGCTGACCCGCTTCGTCAAATCGATGCCCTCGCGCGCGATTGATTACCAGTCGGGCGAAGAGGCGATTGCGCTCGTTGAAAAGCTGTGGGAGCGGCTGGCGTGAACCGCGACGCGATGCTGCTGGTCGAAGCGCTGCGCGACCCCGCGTCCACACGCAATCTGGACGCGCAAGGCTGGACCGAATTGCTCTCAATGGCGCGGGCCGAACAGTTGATCGGAACGCTGGCAGAGCGACTCAAATCTGAATCGGTGCCGTCTAAGATCGCAGAAATCATCGCCGAAGCGCGTATCAATGCCGACTATCAAAGGCGTTCGGCGTTGTGGGAGGCCGATTGTGCGCGACGTGCCCTGGCAGGCTATGATGGCAAGGTCGTACAGCTGAAAGGCACCGCCTATGTCGCGGCGGGTTTGAGGGCGGGCGAAGGCCGGTCGATTGGCGACCTCGATATTTTGGTGGCGCGTGACGATTTGCCGGAGGTTGAGGTCGCGCTGCTCGCCGCCGGTTGGGAATGGGTGAAGCCCGACCCTTATGACGATACCTATTACCGCGATCACATGCACGAACTGCCGCCGCTGATCCACAAGGAACGCGACCGGATGATCGATGTGCACCACACGGTGTTGCCGTTGACGGCGGGGCGGAGGCCGGATGCTGACGGGATGTTGGTAGAAGCAATTCCCCTCCCCTTCAGGGGAGGGGTTAGGGGTGGGGTCTTTCAGCCCTTGAGCGACGCTGACACACCCCACCCCAACCCCTCCCCTGAAGGGGAGCGGCTCTGCACCCTCTCCCCTGCAGACATGGTCTGTCACAGCGCAGCGCATCTCTTTGCCGATGGCGAATTGGATGGTGGCCTCAGAAACCTCTGGGACATCCATTGCCTTTTGAGCGAATTTTCCAGCTCAGAATTCTGGGCGCAACTGCGCGAGCGTGCGGCGCGCCACCAGCTCTCCGAGCCCGTCGAACGGGCGGTGCGGCTGGCGTACCGGCTTTATGGAACCCAAATTCCGAAGGAGTGGGCGGGATGGCACCGGCAGGATAAATGGTATGTGGCGCGCCTGACCGCCCGCGACGGCTGGGGCCGCCCGACCCGCAAGTTCATCCGGCTGATATTCTACATCCGCTCGCATTGGCTGCGCATGCCGCCGTTAATGCTGGCGCGGCATTTGTGGACGAAATGGCGAAAGGGTCAAGCCAGCGCCTGAAGCGTATCGACCAGTTTGTCATAATGCTCGATCACCGCGTCAGCCCCCAATTCCTCTGCAGGCTGGCTGAGGAAGCCGAAGGCAACTGCGATGCTGGGAATGCCTGCCGCGCGTGACGCGTGCACATCGTGGATGGAATCGCCGATATAGGCGGCACTGCCCCCGCCGCAGCGTGCGATCATTTCGTGGATCGGGTCGGGCTTCGGCTTGCCATTGCCTTTCCCCATTGTGTCGCCGCCAATGATGGTAACAAAGCGATCCGCCAGACCGACATTGCCGAGCAATTCGACCGCGAGGCTTTCAAACTTGTTGGTCACCACCGCCAGTTTGACGTCCATCGCCTCGAGTTGGTCGATTGCCTCGACCAGGCCCGGAAAGGGCGGGCAATTGCTGCCCAGATTGGCGCGATAATGGTCGATCAACACGGGGTGGAGCGCGCGGATGGTTTCCTCGTTGGCTTCGCCCGATTGTTGCAACCCCAGCGTCAGCATGTGCCGCGTGCCCATGCCGACCAGCGCCTTGACGCCGTCGGTGGCAATCGGTGGTCGTCCGATGCTTTGCAGCGCATGGTTGAGCGAGGCGGCAAGCTCGATGCTGGTATCAAGCAACGTGCCATCGAGATCAAAGCCGACAATGTCGAAGGGGAAATTGCGGGTCATTGTGTAACCGTAGTCCTGAGCTTGTCGATGGACGCATTTCCGTCCGGCGAGGCGCCCTTCGACTGGCTCAGGGCTTCGGTGTAAATCGAAGTTGCAGATGTGTCCGCAAATTCTGGAAACTGCAACCATTTGCTTCTAAAGCCTTGGCGCATGAGCAACATAGCAGCAATCATCCTCGCCGCGGGTAAGGGAACCCGCATGAAATCCGACCTGCACAAGGTGCTGCACCCGATAGCGGGCCGCCCGATGCTGATGCATCTGATGGCGAGTGTCGACGCGCTGGAGCCAGCGAAGAAGGTGGTCGTCGTGGGCGACAAGGCGGATCAGCTTCGCGATGCGCTGGGCGACAGCGCGGAAACGGTGGTGCAGGAACCGCAACTGGGCACCGGCCATGCGGTGCAGCAGGCGGAAAGCGCGCTCAAGGATTTCGATGGCGATGTACTGGTCCTCTATGGCGACGTGCCTTTTGTACCGACATCGACGATGCAGGCGATGATTGATCGGCTGCACAGCGATGACAATCCGGAGGTGGTAGTGCTTGGTTTTGAGCCCGCAGATACACTGCAATATGGCCGTATCGTTGCGACCGGCGACCGCATCGAATGGATGGTCGAGCATAAGGACGCGACCGAAAAACAGCGGCAGACCAAGCTGTGCAATTCGGGCCTGATGGCGGTGCGGTCAAAGGACCTGTTCGCGCTGCTCGCACGTGTGACGAACGACAATGCGGCGGGCGAATATTATCTGGTCGATATCGTCAATATCGCGGTGCAGGACGGGCGGCATTGCCATGTCGTCAGGACCGAACCTTATGACGTGACCGGGATCAACAGCCGCGGCGAACTGGCCGCGATGGAGGCCGAATGGCAGAAGCGCCGCCGAGTGCAGGCGATGGCCGATGGCGCCAGCCTGATTGCGCCGGAGACGGTCTGGTTTTCCTATGACACGCAGCTTGGCCGTGATGTCGTGATCGAGCCCAATGTGTTTTTCGGCCCCGGAGTTTCGATTGCCGACAATGTGAAGATCCGGGCTAACAGCCACATCGAGGGTGCGGTAATCGGCAAAGGCTGCGAAGTCGGCCCCTTCGCCCGCCTCCGCCCCGGCACGGTGCTGGAGGAAAAAGCGAAGATCGGCAATTTCGTCGAAACCAAGAAGGCGCATCTGGGCAAGGGGGCGAAGGCCAACCACCTGACCTATCTGGGCGACGCCGAAATTGGCGCGAAGGCGAATATCGGCGCGGGCACGATCACCTGCAATTATGACGGCTATTTCAAATATCAGACGGTGATTGGCGAGGGGGCTTTTATCGGTTCAAACAGCGCCCTGATCGCGCCCGTGAAGATCGGTCGCGACGCGATTGTCGCCGCAGGTAGCGCGGTGTCGCGTGACGTAGCCGACGGCGAACTCCGCATGGTGCGGGCAGAGCAACTGGTGAAACCCGGCTGGGCCGATCGTTTCCACGATGCCATGCGGAAGAAGAAGGAAGGGAAATAATTGAGTATCAGTCGTCGCCATATTCTAGCCCAAGCGGGAGGTTCGGCAGCGCTACTGTGCTTTGAGAGCGCTGCTCTAGGCCGTGTAGTTGGCGATAGCCGTTTCGCAAAGCCTATCGCTGAGACGCTTGCGGAGGCGATGGCTAATCAGGTTGCGCCTGGATTTCAGCTTGCGGTCATGGAGCAAGGACAATTCGTCTATCACCAATCCGGCGGCAAGGCCAATTTGGCGACCGGTGAAGCCGTGAGTTCAACCAGCGTCTTTCGCATCGCGTCATTGTCAAAGCAGTTTACAGCTGCGGCCATTCTCAAGCTGGCGCAAATGGGAAAGCTGGAGCTCAATGCCCCTATCAGTCGATATCTTCCATTTACGGCAGTACTACCCGAGATTCGCGTCATCGAACTTATTCATCAGACGGCGGGGCTCCATAGCGATGAGAGCGAAGTTGCCGAGATAGAGAGTGAAACAAAAAATCGGACCCAGATCGATTTGGCGAAGGAAATTGCAGCTCAGTCCAATCCAGTTGATTTTCTCCCCGGCACGGCCTGGTTTTACAGCAACGCCAATTATATCATGGCAGGAGCCTTGATTGAGCAGGTTTCGGGTAAAGCGTTGCATCACCCCTTGAGGGACCTCATATTTTCTCCATTGGGCCTTAAAAACATCGCGATGGATCATGCTGATGACGATGTGGCGCGCCGCGTTGTCGGTTATTCGCATGCTGAAAACCAGCCGCCAGCCTTCGTCCCCGCCGCGTTTATGAAGGTTGAAGAGGCGGGTGGCGCCGGCGCACTGCGCGGCACGGCGAGCGACCTTTGCCGCTGGCATCATGCGCTTCTCAATGGAAGGCTGCTCGATCCGGCGCATCTGCAGATCATGCTTGCGCCTGGACGGTTGCGGGATGGGCGTTTGTCAGGCGCAAACCGCTTCTCTCCTGAGGATGCGCATTATGGCGATGTGCAATATGGCTGCGGTTTGTTGGTTTCGCCTGCGTCGGATGCCCACCCAAATATCATGCATTATGGCTTTATCAGCGGCTTTTCCGCGATGCTGCTCACCGAGCTGAAAGCACGACGGACGGTTGCAATTCTGTTCAACGCCGATCCCGGCCCTGCCCTGCCATTTTCCAAATTACGCAAGCTGATCTTGATATGATATCATGATATGATATCAATATATCATTATGGGTAGATTCCTTGTAGATGTTCCGGCAGACGATGTTCGCAAGCTGGATGAAATCGCCAAGCGCGAAGGCAAGTCACGCGCGGCTGTTTTGCGTGAAGCCGTATCCAACTATTTGGAGGCAAGTGGCAAGGAAGGGTTTGAAAAATATTTCGGCCTATGGGAGCGACATGGATCTACCGTGGATGGTCTTGAATATGAACGCAAACTTCGCGGCGAATGGCCGGATGTGAGCGACCTGACGCCGCCCAAAAAGAAATCAAAAGCCGCGTGAGCGAGCGATTCTTCGATACGAACATCGTTATCGATATGCTGCATAACAGACCGGCAGCATGGGCTGAAGTGCGCAGCGTAACCCGTGCATGGATCAGCCGGATGACATGGATAGAGGTTATGTCCGGCGTTCCCGATGAAGCGACAAAGGAAACGGAGGAATTCCTTCGTCTGTTTGCGATGTGCGAAATCGATGAACAAATCGGTCGTCGCGCTGCAGCACTTCGGCATCAGCGCAAATCGCTGAAATCACCAGATGCAATCATCCTGGCTTCGGCGCAGGTTTCAGGCCGGATATTGGTAACAAGAAATACAAAGGACTTCCCTGCTGAAATGCCGGGCATCCGCGTTCCCTACAAAGCTCCAAAGGAAACAAAATAAATGTGCGGCATTATTGGCATCGTCGGCAAATCCTCTGTCGCAGACCGTCTGGTCGATGGCCTTCGGCGAATGGAGTATCGCGGCTATGACAGCGCCGGTGTGTGCACCGTGCTTGACGGCCAGTTGATCCGCCGCCGTGCGGAGGGGAAGCTCAACAATCTGGTCAAGGAACTGGCCGGCAACCCTGCGTTGGGCAATATCGGCATCGCGCACACCCGCTGGGCCACGCATGGCGCGCCGACCACCAGCAACGCCCACCCTCATGCGACGGATGAGGTCGCGCTCGTCCACAACGGCATTATCGAGAATTTCAAGCCGCTGCGCGATGCACTGACGGCGCGTGGCCGCACCTTCGAAAGCGAGACTGATACCGAAGTCGTCGCGCATCTTGTCAGCGAACAGATTGAGGCAGGGCAATCGCCGACCGAGGCGGTGAAGGCAGTGCTACCCCAACTGCGCGGTGCCTTTGCACTGGCGATCGCCTTCCGCGAGAACCCGGATTTTCTGATCGGCGCGCGGCTCGGCAGCCCGCTGGTCGTCGGCTATGGTGAGGGTGAGACCTATCTGGGCTCGGATGCGCTGGCGCTCGCCCCGCTGACGCAAAAGATCGCCTATCTGGAGGAAGGTGACTGGGTCATCATCACCCGCGAAGGCGCGCAGATTTTTGACAAGAATAACAATCCGGTCGAACGCGAAATCACCACCAGCGGGGTGTCGGCGGCGGCGATCGAAAAGGGCAATTACCGCCATTATATGCAGAAAGAGATTTTCGAGCAGCCCACCGTGGTTGCGCAGACGCTCTCTTCCTATATCCGCCCGCTCGAACAGACCGTGGCGCTGCCGCAAATGGATTTCGATCTGGCAGGCGTGAAGCGCATCACCATCGTTGCTTGCGGAACGAGCTATTATGCCGGGATGGTCGCCAAATATTGGTTCGAAACCTTTGCCCGCGTGCCGGTCGACATCGATGTCGCAAGCGAGTTCCGCTACCGCGATCCGGTGCTGGAGGAGGGCGGCCTTGCGCTGTTCATTTCGCAATCGGGCGAGACCGCCGATACGCTCGCCGCGCTCAAGCATTGCAAGGAAAATGGCCAGACCATCGCGGTCGTCGTCAATGTGCCGACGTCGAGCATGGCGCGTGAGGCGGACCTGCTCCTCCCTACCCATGCCGGGCCCGAAATCGGCGTCGCCTCGACCAAGGCCTTCACATGCCAGCTCGCGGTGCTCGCCGCACTCGCCGCGCATCTCGCGCTGGTGAAGGGCAAGCTATCGGCGGAGGAAGAACGCGAAATCGTCCGCCACCTGATCGAAGCGCCCGCTGCATTGAACGCCGCATTGGCGCATGATGAGGATATCGCCGCAATGGCGCACCTGATCGCGCCTGCGCGCGACGTGCTCTATCTCGGCCGCGGCCCCGATTATCCGCTCGCGCTCGAAGGCGCGCTGAAGCTGAAGGAAATCAGCTATATCCATGCCGAAGGCTATGCCAGTGGCGAGATGAAGCACGGCCCGATTGCCTTGATCGACGAGGCCGTGCCGGTGATCGTCCTCGCACCCAGCGGGCCGCTGTTCGAAAAGACCGTCAGCAACATGCAGGAAGTGCGCGCCCGAGGCGGCAAGATCGTGCTGATTTCGGATGCCGAAGGTCTAGCCGAAGCCGGCGAAGGCTGCCTCGCCACCATCGAAATGCCCTCGGTCCACCCGCTGATCGCGCCGCTTGTCTATGCCGTGCCGGTGCAGTTGCTGGCCTATCATGTGGCCTGCGCCAAGGGGACCGATGTCGACCAGCCACGGAATTTGGCGAAGTCGGTGACGGTGGAGTAGCAACTACCCCTTTGGCATCTGCCCTTTTTGTGTATCCTGCCGGGTGATTCTGTCGCGCTGTAACCGGCGCGGCTGGATCAAGGGGAGAGGAAGCACATGAAATACGATTACGACGTCATCATCATCGGTGCCGGCATGGCGGGCATGTATATGCTCCACAAGCTGCGCGAGGTTGGCCTGAGTGCGAAGGTATTCGAGGCCGGGCATGATGTTGGCGGAACCTGGTATTGGAACCGTTATCCCGGCGCACGGGTGGATATTGAGAGCCAGGAATATAGCTTCTCCTTCAGCCCGGAACTGGAAGAAGAATGGGTTTGGACCGAGCGTTATGCGAGCCAGCCGGAGATCCTGCGTTATTTGAACCATGTTGCCGACCGCTTTGACCTGCGCCGCGATATCCAGTTCAATTCGCGGGTGAAGTCGGCGCACTATGATGCTGCCAACCATCTGTGGCGGGTCGATACCGAAAATGGCGATAGCGTCCATGCGCGCTTCTGCGTTTCGGCGACAGGCTGCCTTTCAGTCCCCAACGAACCGAATTTCAAAGGGCAGGAGCGCTTTGCCGGGCCGACCTACCACACCGGCCGCTGGCCGCATGAGGGCGTAGATCTTTCAGGCAAGCGCGTTGCTATCATCGGTACGGGTTCGTCGTCGATCCAGTCGATCACCGAAATTGCCGGGCAGGTGGGGCAGTTGTACGTTTTCCAGCGCACCCCCAATTTCAGCGTGCCCGCGCATAATGGCCCGGCCAATCCGGAGGTGCGCGAAAACTGGCTAGCCAACCGCGTGGAGAACCGAATGGCGCAGCGGCAGACGCTGGGCGGGTTCCTCTCGTCGGTACCCAATGAACAAAAAGCCTCGGAAACCGGCGATAATGAGCGGCGTAAGGTTTATGAGGAACGTTGGGCCGAAGGTGGCTTTGCCATCTTGGGGGCATTCGCCGACCAGTCGTCCGATCCAGCCTCCAACGCCCTCGTCGCGCAGTTCGCTGCGGAGAAAATCCGCGAAATCGTGCGCGATCCCAAGGTCGCCGAAAAGCTAACGCCCAAAGACTATCCCTTCGGCGCCAAGCGGCTGTGCGTCGACACAGGCTATTACCAGAATTTCAACCGGCCCAATGTCGAACTGATCGACCTCAATGAAACCCCGCTCGATACGATTACCGAAAAGGGTGTCGCGACCAGCGAGAAGGAATATGAGGTTGATGCGATCATCTTTGCCATCGGCTTTGATGCGATGACGGGTGCTTTAACCCGCATGGATATCCGGGGCCGAGAAGGGCGCACTCTGGTCGACAGCTGGGCCGAAGGGCCAAAGACTTATCTGGGTATCATGGTCTCCGGCTTCCCCAACCTGTTCACGATTACCGGCCCGGGCAGCCCGTCGGTGCTGTCGAATATGGTGGTTTCGATCGAGCAGCATGTCGAATGGCTAGCCGACCTGTTCGTGTTCATGCGCGACAGCAACATGGTCGAGATCGAACCGACCGCACATGCGCAGGAATTCTGGGTCGAGCATGTGAATGAGGTGTCGAACTACACCGTCTATAACTACGCCAACAGCTGGTATCTCGGCGCCAACATCCCGGGCAAGCCGCGGGTTTTCATGCCCTATGCCGGCGGTGTGGGGGCCTATCGAGACCTGTGTGCTGCGGTGGCGGCCAATGCCTATATGGGGTTCAAGCTGAAGATGGCAGAGCAGGGGTAATCTATCGGTCTTGAAACAAGGCCTGCTATTCGCCATCACCGCTGCCTTGGAGGTAATGGCCATTGGGATTCTTATCGCGCCTTTTCCGGCGAAAGCCGAAGCGGCAGGCACTGCCTTCGCCGCGCGCGTTCGATGACAGCCAATGGCCGCCTGCGCCGCTTTCACCCGCGCCTTCTTATCGGTCATTTGATAGCGCGTCCGCATTCCCCCAACAGGTGCAGGAAACACCTTCATGGATGAAATATCCGGTCGGCGGACAGCGCGGGCACATCATCGTCTTTGCCAATGAAAAGGGCGGCGTCGGCAAATCAACGAGCGCCTTCCACACCTGCATCGCTTTGTGCAATGCGGGTGAAAGCGTTGCCGCGCTCGACGTCGACCTGCGGCAATTGACGCTGCACCACGCGCTATGGGCGCGGCAGGAAAGCGAACGCGAATTTGGCGTGAAACTGCCCGGGCCGGAGCAAATCTTGTTGGCGCAGCAGAATGAGAATGAGCTGGAGGAAAAGCTGCGCATGGCGCGCATCCACCATGATTTCATCATTATCGACGTTGGCGGGCATGACTCGCCGATCGCGCGCAAGGCGATCTTCATGGCCGATACGATCATCACCCCGGTGAATGACAGTTTCATCGATCTTGATATGCTCGGCCGCATCGATCCGCGTACCGGCGAGCTCCGCACGCTCGGCAATTTCGCGCGGCTGGTTGAGCATCTCAAGGAACCGGGAATGGCCATCCGGCCCAAGGCGCTCGACTGGGTCGTGATGCAGAACCGGTCGCGCAACTTTGCCACGAAGAACGAGCGCAAGGTGCTCGACGCGCTGGAAAAGATTGCGCCGGTGGCGGGTTTCCGGATCGTTCCCGGATTGCGCGAACGGGTGACCTATCGTGAATTATTTCCAATGGGGCTGACGCTGTTCGACCTTGAGGCGATCCCCGAACTGGGCAAGCCGCAGCCCAACGCCCGCGAAGAAATCTGGGCGATGTTGCGTGCGCTCAATTTACCCAGCGCAGCATTGAACAAGGCGATTGCGCCCGGAGAACCATCCTAGCGGCAAAGCAGGTAAGGACTTGTTCTTCAGGCCGCCTTGCCGGATTCAGCCAATATGACAGCAGCAGTCTCTTCAATAGTCCCGGTGACCAGCAAGGGTGAGCCACCGACAATGCCGATCTGCGTTTGGCCATTTTCGGCCGTGCGTAGCCAGGCGATATTGGATGCGACCACCAGATAATTGCCGCCGCGAGACTTGAGGGTAATGAACTTCATGGGAAAAGACTCCTGACGCAGGAGGCTTTAGCCGCGAAGTCTCTTTGAGTAATTAACAGTTCGGGTGAGGCGCCTTAGCAGTCACCCAGGCGCTGGGCGGAAAGCCGCATACTGGTTCTTGTACGTCCGCCCATATTGTCCGTGTTCACCAATACGCCTCCCGACACAGAAAAGGACGTAGCCCCTGCCGAGAGCACGGTCAGTGTTCCTTCGACCAACGCTCCGGTGCAACTGACGCGATATACCCCACCACCCTTGGCCTCAGTTGAACAGCTGTTGCTGTAATTGTTGATGTAGATGGCAACAATATGTGCCGGATCGCGAAATTGCTGCATATCGGACAGACAAACCTCTTCCGAACCCGATCCGCTATCATTGCTCCAGTTGAACATATAGCGACCGCCCATCATCGGTACGCCTTGAGCATAGACCACAGCCCCGGTCGAGCTGGCCAACAAAGCGGCGGCGATGAAAAGTGGGCGTAAAGTCATGTCCGTCTCTTCGATTGGATATTGTCACTGGCCGCTGCCACAGGGCTAGCGGCTGGGCAATAATTTTGTGTGCGAGCAACGGACAAGATTGCTGTTGACCGGAAGAGTTGTTCGCGGAACAACAGGCCATGAGCCAGGACATCAACGTCGAAGGTGGTTGCCATTGTGGTGCGGTGCGCTTTCGTTTCGCATTGGCATCGCCTGAGGTTGATCTGCTCGACTGCAACTGTTCGATGTGCAGCCGGAGCGGATTTCTTCACCTCATCGTCCCGCATGCGGATTTCGAACTGTTGACGCCCGAAACCGCGCTGACATCCTATCGTTTTGGAACGGGAGCGGCGGAGCATCTGTTCTGCAGCACATGCGGCGTGAAGTCTTTTTACCAGCCCCGCTCGCATCCGGACGCGTGGAGTGTGAACTATCGTTGTCTAGATGACGGACATGGCTTGACGCCGACCATAGTCAAGTTCGATGGTCGCAATTGGGAAGATGCAAGGGTGCGTCTGGAGAAGAGCCAATGAGTGCCGCATTGTTCATTTCTTTGGGCGCTGTAGCGATCAGTCTGTTCGTGGTGTTCATTGCGCGCCGTAGTTCCAAGAGAAGGCAGCAATCGAGCGCTGATGGGGGCGCAACAACTGCAAGTGACGCGTCCGGAAGTGATTGTTCGGTTTCTGACGGCGGTGCTTGCGACGGAGGAGGAGGCGATTGAGCATGATCAAAGTCGTGGCCATTGTCGTACTGCTATTGGTTGCAGTGCATCTGTTGCTCTACGGCTATCTCCAGCGTCGCATCAACGCCGCGAAACGCGAAAAGGATAAACAGAATGAAGGATAACCCCTGCGCCACTGTCGAAAGCGCCGATGGCACCTACGCCCAATTGATCAAGGCGCGGGTGCATGAATGGGCGGCGGGTGAACCTGTCGAGGACGGCGGTATCGACAACGGCCCGATGCCCTATGAATTGCTGTTATCGGCTTTAGGCGCCTGCACTTCGATCACGCTGGAAATGTATGCCGCGCGCAAGGGCTGGCCGCTCGAAAAGGTGCATGTGACACTTGAGCACTCCAAGGAGGAACGCGAAGGAGAGAATGGCGGCAAGCCAGTCGACATGATTGACCGAGTCGTCCGCCTCGAAGGGCCGCTCGATGACGAGCAGCGCGCCAAGCTGATCGAGATTGCCGAAAAATGCCCGGTGCACCGCACACTCACCAACCAGATCAACATCAACACGCTGCTGGGGTAAATCCCCCTCCCGTTTACGGGAGGGGTTAGGGGAGGGGGCGAGCGAAGCGAGCCATGCACCCTTTCAGGCCCTCCCCCAGCCCCTCCCGCAAGCGGGAGGGGAGCCCAAGGGGTTGATTCACCATTTGGGCGGGCTTATAGCCGGATTTTAGCAATGGCGGTCCCCCCGGGGCCGCTTTTTGCCTTTTGGCGCTTTGTCGTTGCGGCACCAGCCCACGCCCCCACCCGGCCTTCCATCGGCAGGGTATGTTATGGGAGGCCGGGTGGGGGCGTGGGCTGGTGCCGGAAGCCAACAATTTGAAAGGATTCCGCCATGTCGATCACCCCCCTGATGCCCGTCTATCCCCGTTGCGGGTTCCGGCCGGTGCGAGGCGAGGGATGTTATCTGATTGGCGAGGATGGCCGCCGCGCGCTCGACTTTGCGGCAGGTATCGCGGTCAACGCGCTCGGCCACGGTCATCCGCATCTGACCAAGGCAATTTGCGAGCAGACCGCGACGCTGATGCATGTGTCGAACCTGTACGGCAGCCCGCAGGGCGAGGCGCTGGCGCAGCGCATTGTCGACAACAGCTTTGCCGATACGGTGTTCTTCACCAATTCGGGGGTCGAGGCGATTGAATGCGCAATCAAGACCGCGCGCCGCTATCATTTCGCCAATGGCAATCCGCAGCGTCACAAGCTGATCACCTTCAAAAACGCCTTTCATGGCCGCTCACTGGGTGCGATTTCGGCGACCGATCAGGCCAAGATGCGCGACGGTTTTGAGCCATTGTTGCCCGGCTTTGCCTATGCGAAGTTCAACGATCTCGAAGGCGCATTGGCGCTGATCGACGATGAAACCGCAGGTTTCCTTGTCGAGACGGTGCAGGGCGAAGGCGGCATGACTGCGGGCACGCCCGAATTCATCCAGGGCCTGCGTAAGGCCTGCGACGAGCATGGTCTGCTCCTCATCCTTGATGAAATCCAGTGCGGCTATGGCCGCACCGGCAAAATGTGGGCCTATGAACATTATGGCATCACGCCCGACATCCTGACCTCAGCCAAGGGTATTGGCGGCGGCTTTCCGCTTGGCGCATGCCTTGCCACTGAAGAAGCGGCAAAGGGCATGGTCGCGGGCACGCATGGCTCGACCTATGGCGGCAACCCACTGGCGATGGCCGCCGGGCAGGCGATCCTCGACGTGATGACCGAACCTGGTTTTCTCGAGCATGTGACCGCGATGGGTGATCGCCTGCGCGCTGCGTTCGAGCAACTGATCCCGAACCATGATGATCTGTTTGAGGAAATCCGTGGCAAGGGCTTGATGCTCGGTATCAAGATGAAGGACCCTGCCGTCAGCCGCGATTTTGTGGCGCACCTGCGCGACAATCACGGCTTGTTGACCGTTGCTGCGGGTGAGAATGTCTTCCGCGTGCTGCCGCCGCTGGTGATCAACGAAGATCATATCGCCGAGTGCATCGAACGGCTTTCGGCTGGTGCGCGCGACTATCAGATGCCTGAGGCTGCGTAGCGCAGCGTTTGTCATTCCCGCGCAAGCGGGAATCCATGGCCTGACGACAAGGTTTAAACCGACAAGTCAGACCATGGACCCCCGATCAAGTCGGGGGTGACACAACAAAGAAAGTTGTTGTGAGATGACGAGACATTTCCTCAACCTATCCGATGTTGGCGCTGATGCCATTGCGGCAATGATCAACGACGCCATTGACCGTAAGGCGGTGCGTGCCGGCTGGCCCAAGGGCAAGGCAGATGCCGATGCGCCGCTGGCCGGACATACGCTGGGCATGATCTTCGAGAAGAATTCGACCCGCACCCGCGCCTCGTTCGAAATGGCGATCAAGCAATTGGGCGGCGACAGCATGTTCATGGCCTCTGGCCAGATGCAATTGGGGCGTGGCGAAACCATCGCCGATACTGCCCGCGTACTCTCGCGCTATGTCGATGCCATCATGATCCGCACTGACGATCATGCCAAGATCGAGGAGCTAGCCGCCTATTCGAGCGTGCCGGTCATCAATGGGCTGACCGACCTTTCGCATCCCTGCCAGATCGTCGCCGACCTGCTGAC
>JADHED010000477.1_pt1 | contig 48047 bp, 48 predicted proteins | sample 8952041 | NCBI WGS metagenome assembly JADHED01 (sample SAMN16124423, study PRJNA663239) | bioreactor sludge metagenome | isolation source: sludge (control) | place: India:Bengaluru | collected 2018-09-08 | reverse complement strand
TGAGTGCGTAGCGCGATCACCCCACAGGTGAGCAGCAGCGAAGCAACGACAGTCAATGTTCATGCGGTTCTCATGAGGGTGGCAAGCGGTCAACTGCCGTTTCTAGGTTGAATGCGGCGGCTGCGCTGGGGGCGCAAGGGGGTGAATGGGGCGCTGGCTGGGCTTGGTGCGGGCGCGGGCCCTGGCGGGCCCGTGGGGGGTGCGTCCCTCAGCCGTCACGCGGCACAAGCAGAGCAGTTTGATGCGGTCGATCATACCGAAGGCTGCATCGGTGCGCCGGCCTGAATCTGGGATGATCCAGGCCCTTGTTCCATTGCACAGCCCGCATCGCCATGACCGCTGCCTCCACCCCCATCCCTTCCGCCGCACCGCGCCTGACTTCTCTCTCGCATGGCGGCGGCTGCGGCTGCAAGATCGCGCCGGGCGTGCTTACGCAGATCCTTCAATCCAGCGGCGCTGCGGGCGTGGTGCCGGCCGAGCTGCTGGTGGGCATAGAGACCTCGGACGACGCCGCCGTCTATCGCCTGAACGACGCGCAGGCTCTGGTGGCCACCACCGATTTCTTCATGCCTATCGTGGACGACCCCTATGAGTTCGGCCGCATCGCCGCCACCAATGCCCTCAGCGACGTCTATGCCATGGGCGGCAAGCCCATCATGGCGCTGGCCCTGGTGGCCATGCCGGTGAACGTGCTGCCGCTGGACGTGATAGCTGCCATCATCCGCGGCGGGCAGGACGTGTGCCGCGCGGCCGGCATCCCCATCGCGGGCGGGCACACCATCGACTCGGTCGAGCCCATCTACGGCCTGGTCGCCATGGGCCTGGTGCACCCCGACCGCGTGCGCCGCAACGCCGATGCGCGGCCCGGCGACCTGCTGGTGCTGGGCAAACCACTGGGCGTGGGCGTGTATTCCGCCGCGCTCAAAAAAGAGCAACTGAGCGACGCGCACTACCGCGAGATGATCGCGGCCACCACGCGTTTGAACACCCCCGGCCCGCTGCTGGCCGAGCTGCCTGGCGTGCACGCCATTACCGACGTGACGGGCTTCGGCCTGGCCGGCCATGGCCTGGAGATGGCGCGCGGCGCCGGCGCCACGGTGGCCATCGACTGGGCGCGCGTGCCGCTCCTGCCCGGCGTGCCCGATCTGGCCGCCGCCGGCTTCGTCACCGGCGCCAGCGGCCGCAACTGGGCCGGTTATGGTGCCGACGTGGTGTTGCACGACGGCCTGCCCGCCACCGCCCAGGCGCTGGTGACAGACCCGCAGACCTCGGGCGGGCTGCTGGTGGCCTGCGCGCCCGACAGTGTCCAGGATGTGCTGGCCCTGTTCCAGCGCGAGGGCTTCGCGCGGGCCGCCATCATCGGCAGCGTGCAGGCGGGGCCGGCGCGGCTGGAGGTGCGGCCCTGAAGCCGGCGCGCGGCGCCTGCTGCACACCGCAAGCACTGGGCCTGATCGCTCATTAATTAATAGCTGTTAGCGCTTTGTGGATAAGCGCTAGTGGCCTATTTCGCTTGTAATTTCCCTTGCCAGGCGAATGGCAAGACCGCTGGACTAGACTAGCCTGTTTACCACCAGCAAACGACATAGCCATGGCACTCACAGAACAGGATCTGCTCGCCGCGCTCGCCAGCGTCAAGGATTCGCACACGGGCAAGGATTTCGTCAGCGCGCGCGCGGTGCGCAACGTGCAGATCAACGGCGGCGACGTCGCCTTCGACGTGGAGCTGGGCTACCCGGCCAAAAGCCTGGTGCCCGCGCTGCGCAGCCAGTTCATTACCGCCGCCAAGGCCGCGCCGGGCGTGCAGAACGTGTCGGTCAACATCACCACCAAGGTCATCGCGCACGCGGTGCAGCGCGGCGTGCAGCTGCTGCCGGGCGTCAAGAACATCATCGCTGTGGCCTCGGGCAAGGGCGGCGTGGGCAAGAGCACCACGGCCGTCAACCTGGCCCTGGCGCTGGCCGCCGAGGGCGCGCAGGTGGGCCTGCTGGACGCCGACATCTACGGCCCCAGCCAGCCCATGATGACCGGCACCTCGGGCGACATCGAGAGCGTGGACGGCAAGCTCATGGAGCCCAAGCGCGCCATGGGCCTGCAGATCAACTCCATCGGCTTTCTGGTGAAGGAAGAGCAGGCCATGATCTGGCGCGGCCCCATGGCCAGCCAGGCGCTGGAGCAGCTCATCACGCAGACACGCTGGGACAACCTGGACTACCTGGTGGTGGACATGCCGCCCGGCACCGGCGACATCCAGCTCACCATGTCGCAAAAGGTGCCGCTGACCGGCGCAGTCATCGTCACCACGCCGCAGGACATTGCGCTGCTGGACGCCAAGAAGGGCATCACCATGTTCCAGAAGGTCAACGTGCCCATCCTTGGCATCGTGGAGAACATGGCCGTGCATGTGTGTAGCAACTGCGGCCATGTGGAGCACATATTCGGCCAGGACGGTGGCAAGCGCATGGCCGAAAACCTGGGCATGGACTACCTTGGCGCGCTGCCCCTGGCCCTGTCGATCCGCGAGCAGGCCGACAGCGGCCGCCCCAGCGTGGCGGCCGACCCCGACGGAGACGTGGCGCGCATCTACAAGACCATCGCACGCACCGTGGCGGTCAAGATCGCGCAGCAGTCCAAGGACTTTTCCTCCAAGTTCCCGACCATCTCGGTCAGCAAGGGAACCTGATCAACGCGCAAAGGGGCCGGCCATGAAGGAACAAAAGATCGCCTTCTACAAAGGCCCCGCAGGCGGTTGGGGTGCCCTGGGCAGCGTCAAGAACACGCTGCTGGCCCAGGGCATCCCCATCAAGGGTGCCAAAACCCTGCTGTCGGCCAACCAGCCCGATGGCTTTGACTGCCCCGGCTGCGCCTGGCCCGACCGCAACCACCATTCGGCCTTTGAGTTCTGCGAAAACGGCGTGAAGGCCGTGGCGGCCGAGGCCACGGCGCGGCGCGCGGGGCCGGAGCTGTTTGCGCGCCACACGGTTGCCGAGCTGGCCGCGCAGAGCGACTTCTGGCTCGAAGACCAGGGGCGGCTGACCCACCCCATGCAGTACGACGCTGCCAGCGACCGCTATCGGCCCATCGCCTGGGACGACGCCTTTGCCCTCATCGCGCGGCACCTGAATGCGCTGCCCGACCCGAACCAGGCCGTCTTCTATACCTCGGGCCGCACCAGCAACGAGGCGGCGTTTTTGTACCAGCTGTTCGTGCGCCAGTTGGGCACCAACAACTTTCCCGACTGCTCGAACATGTGCCACGAGCCCAGCGGCAGCGCCATGCGCCCGCAGATCGGTGTGGGCAAGGGTACGGTGACGTTGCAGGACTTTGAGTGCGCCGACGCCATCTTCATCTTTGGCCAGAACCCCGGCACCAACCACCCGCGCATGCTGGGCGAGCTGCGCGCGGCGCACAAGCGCGGCGCACGCATCGTCAGCTTCAACCCGCTGCGCGAGCGCGGGCTGGAGCGCTTTGCCGACCCGCAGGACAAGCTGGAGATGGCCACCTTCGGCTCCACGCCGATCAGCACGCATTACTTGCAGCTGCGCGTGGGCGGCGACCTTGCGGCGGTCAAGGGGATGATGAAGCATGTCGTCGAGCAGGAGGATGCCCGGGGCGGTGTGCTCGACCACGCCTTCATCGCCGCGCACACCACGGGCTTCGAGGCCTTTGCGGCCGACCTGCGTGCCGAGCCGTGGGCGCTGCTGGAGCAGGAATCTGGCCTGACCGAAGCGCAGATGCGCAGCGCCGGCGATGTCTATATCGGCGCCGACCGCGTCATCGCCTGCTGGGGCATGGGCATCACGCAGCACATGCATTCGGTGGCCACGATCCAGACGCTGGTCAACCTGTTGATGCTGCGCGGCAACCTGGGCCGCGAGGGCGCGGGCGCCTGCCCCGTGCGCGGGCACAGCAACGTGCAGGGCGACCGCACCATGGGCATCTGGGAGAAGCCCCCGGTCGCGCTGCTCGACCGGCTGGGTGAGGTGTATGGCTTTGCGCCGCCGCGCGCGCATGGCGTGGACACGGTGGAGGCGATCCGGCAGATGCTGGACGGGCAGGGCAAGGTGTTCTTTGCCCTGGGCGGCAACTTTGCCGCCGCCACGCCCGACACCTACGAGACCTGGAAGGCGCTGCGCCGCTGCGACCTGACCGTGCATGTCGCCACCAAGCTCAACCGCAGCCATGTGGTGCACGGGCGCGAGGCGCTGATCCTGCCCTGCCTGGGGCGCACCGAGATCGACCTGCAGGCCGCCGGGCCGCAGGGCGTGACGGTGGAGGACTCCATGAGCATGGTGCATGTCAGCGTGGGCATCAACCCGCCCGCGTCGACGCAGCTGCTGTCCGAGCCCGCCATCGTCGCGCGCCTGGCCGCCGCCACGCTGGGCGCGCGCAGCCATGTGCCGTGGCTGTGGCTGGTCGAGGACTACGCCCGCATCCGCGACGAGATCGAGAAGATCTTCCCCGACTTTCACGGCTTCAATGCCCGCGTGGCCCAGCCCGGCGGCTTTCGGCTGCGCAACACGGCCAGCGAGCGCATCTGGGCCACCGACAGCGGCAAGGCCGCCTTCACCGTCAACCCGGTGCCGCGCGACACGCCCACGCACCGCGCCCGCGCGCGGCACGCGGACAGCATCGTCTTCACGCTGCTCACCACGCGCTCGCACGACCAGTACAACACCACCATTTACGGCATGGATGACCGCTACCGCGGCGTCTATGGCCAGCGCCGCGTGGTCTTCATCCATGCCGAGGACATCCGCGCGCTGGGCTTGAAGGACGGCGACCCGGTGGACATACACACCGCCTGGGACGACGGCCAACAGCGCCGCGCAGACGGTTTCAGGCTGGTGGCCTACGACATCCCGCGCGGCAACCTGGCGGCCTACTACCCCGAGACCAACCCCCTCGTGCCCCTGTCGGCCGTGGCCCTGGCGGCGGGCACGCCCACGTCCAAGTCCATCCCCGTGCTGCTGACGCCTGCCGCATGACGGACACCCAACTGGCCCAGGCCATCCTGCAGGCCCTGGCGCAGGACGGGCCGGACACCGCCGTACCGCTGGCGCGCCTGTCCAAGCGCCTGGGCCAAAGCGCCAGTGTGTTGCTGCGTGCTTTGAGCTTCATGGGCGACACCTGCTGGGCCGGGCAGCTTGGCCCCGGCTGGGTGCGGGTATGGCAGGAGGAGGGGCGCTGGATGGTGCAGCTCACGGATGCGGGGCGCGCGTTGCAGCAGTTGCCAGGTGCTATTGAAAAGTGAGCTTTTGGCGCTTGAACCTAGAAACGGCAGTTGGACGCCCTCGCCAGTGCCGTGATCGGCGTGCCAGGCAAGGCGGGACGACGCAGCGGGCTACTGCCCGCAAGGAGGAGCAACGCCGCATGGCGCGGCGAGCGCGGTGCTGGTGAGGGCGTAGCGCGATCACCTCACAGGTGAGCAGCATCGAAGCAACGAAAGTCAATGTTTATGCGGTTCTCATGAAGGTGGCAAGCGGTCAACTGCCGTTTCTAGGTTTATGGATAAGCGCTAGACCTGGAAAAGGCAGTCGCATGCGCCCGCCAGCGCCGCGCTCGCCACGCCTTGCCGGGCACGCCGTCACGGCACGGGCAAGCGCGTCCAACCGCGGCTGATCGCTGCCTTGCCCCAAGGGTCTGATCCGGCTCACTGCGCCACGGCGTTGCGGATGCGCTCGATCTCTGGCCAGAAACGGAATGCGTTTTCGCGTACATAGGGGAAGACGATGCCAAAACGCCCGGTTTTTTTCTCCACCCACGGATAGACGCCGAACAGACCGATGCTGGAGTTGCGCAGGCAGGCACCCTGCGCGTCCCATGATTCGCACCAGCTGCCCAGGCTGTAATGGGCGTGCGGCAGCACACTGGCGCCTGTAGGGGTCATGCGGGCGTTGGCGGTTTGGTCGGTGAGCATGGCATCCACGGTGCGTGCCGACAGGATGCGCCTGCTTTCGTAAACGCCGCCCTGCGCCAGCATGCTCAGAAAGCGCAGGTAGTCCTCCGGGGTGCTGACGGCGCCGCCCTGCAGCACGGGGTTGAGCGTCTCGGCAACCGGCAATTCGTCCGTGTTGTCCAGGCGCAGGTGCATCCAGTAGGTGCGGCCCATGCCCAGGGGCGCGGCGATCTTCTCTTGAAAGACCTGCGCCCAGCGTTTGCCGGTGGCGGCTTCGACCACCGCGCCGGCCAGCTGGAAGCCGCCCGTGCCGTAGGCAAACACCTCGCCTGGGCGGCTGACCAGCGGCCGCCGGGCGATGTCCTGCGCCGACTGCGCCAGGGTGATGCGATGGTCTTGCGCCAGGTCGTAGAATTCGCCGTTGGCGCCCGCCAGGCCCGATGTTTGCGACAGCAGCTGGCGCAGCGTGAGTTGCCCGGCCTCGTGCGTGAGGCCAGGCAACCAGGGTGCAATCGGTTCGTCCAGCGACAGCCTGCCCTCATCCACCAAGGCCATCACCGTGGCCGCCGCCAGGAACTTGGAGGCCGAGGCAATCGGGTACTGCGTGTCAGGCGCCATGCCCCCAAAGCTGACGAGCGACTTGAGTTCGCTCCGCTCGCCATGGCCGACGCTGAAGCCGCCCGCGCCAGCCGCCACCATGCGGCCCGCCGCCTGGGTGGCCGCCGCAGGAAGGGCCGTGCCTTGCACAACGCGGGGTGCCGCTGGCATATCGCCAGACTGTGCCACGGCGGCCAGGGACAAGGACAAGGCCGCGCCGCCAAGGGCCAGGATCAAGGGAGTGGTGGGCTTCATGGGGTGCTACCTTTGGGTGGTTGAATCAGTCGCCAAACAGCTTGCCAGCGCCGGCCCAGTCGGCGGGTTTCACGTCTTCAAAGATGACGTAGATGTATTGCGGGTCGGTGCCGGTGTGGCGGACGATGCTCTCGGTCATCTCGGCCGCAACGGCCTGCTTGGTGGGGGTGTCTTTGCCTTCAAACCAGGCAACGCGAACGACGGGCATGGGGTGCTCCTTCAGGGTTGAGTCGAGTGGAAATTTCAGCGAGCAGGCTTACACCTGCACCCAGGCCGGCGCCACCACGGTGCCCTTGCCCAGGAAGAAGCCGAAATGGATGTTCATCGCGCCAATCGGCTCGATGAAACGGCTGTTGGCCAGCGGGCCGGCTTCCACCGGCTCGAAGCCTGCGCTGCGCGCCAGCTCGGCGACGCTGGCCTTGGCCGGTGCGTCATCACCGGCGATGAACACCTGCAAGGTCTTGCCCTTGCGCGCATCGACGGCCAGCAGTGGCGCAAAGAGGGTGTTGAAGGCCTTGACCACCCGGGCCTGCGGTGCGAGCTTTTGGATTTCTTCGGCTGCCGAGGTGGTGTGCCCCAGCGCCAGGCCCTGGAAGTCGGCCGTGACGGGGTTGCAGATGTCCACCACCACCTTGCCTGCCAGGTCGCCGGCCGCTGCAATGGCATCGGCCATGGCGCCGTAGGGCAGGGCCAGGACGATGACGCTGCCCAGTTGCGCCGCCGCCGCGATACCGCCGCCGACGGCGCCGTGCCCCACGCTGGTGGCCAGGGCCGCGGCCTTGGCCGGGTCGCGTGCGCCTATGCAGACCTCGTGGCCTGCGGCCGCCAGGGTGGCGGCCAGACCGGCGCCCATGTGGCCGGTTCCGATGATGCTGACTTGCATGTGTGTGCTCCTTGTTGAGGTGCATCCACTGTAAGATTGACAACGTATTGAGATAAATACCAAAAACAATCCATCACCTGAAATAAAACATTTCAAATGGACCGCATTCTGAGCATGCAGGTGTTTGCCAAGTCGGTGGAGGCCGGCTCGTTTTCTGCCGCCGCCGATGCGCTGAACCTGTCCTCCCAACTGGTGGGCAAGCATGTCCAGGCGCTGGAGCGGCACCTGGGCGTGCGCCTGCTGCACCGCACGACCCGGCGCCAGCACCTCACCGAGGCGGGTGAGGCCTTCTACGAACGCGTGAAGATCATCCTGGCCGAGGTCGAGGCGGCGGAGGGCGTGGCCGCCCAGAGCCTGGGCACCCCGCGCGGGCGGCTGCGCATCAATGCACCGGTGTCCTTCGGCGTGCATGCCCTGTCGCGGCGCCTGCCCGAATATCTGGCGCGCCACCGGGAGGTGTCGGTGGATCTGTCGCTCACCAACCGTGCGGTGGATCTGATCGACGAGGGTTTTGACGTGGTCTTTCGCGTCGGCGAGCTGTCCGACAGCGGCTTGATCGCGCGCAGACTGGCGCCCTACCGCCTGCGGCTGTGCGCGGCACCGTCTTACCTGGCGCAGCACCCGCCCATCGCCCACCCCCACGATCTGGCGCGGCACGAATGCCTGGGCTTTTCATTCACCGAGCTGCGCCGGCGCTGGCATTTCCAGTCGCCCGGCGGGCTCATCGACGTCGAGGTGTCGGGCCGGCTGATGGCCGACAGCGGCGAGGCGCTGCTGTCGGCGGCGCGCGCGGGCATGGGTGTGATGCTGCAACCCGGCGAGCTGGTGCAGGACGACCTGGCGAGCGGCCGGCTTGTCGAGCTGCTGCCGGATTACCCCGTGCCCACGCGCCCCCTGCACCTTCTGCATGCGCCCGACAGGCGCATGACGCCCAAGCTGCGCAGCTTTATCGACTTTGCGCTCGGGGCTTTTGGGGCGGCGTTGTAGATGGGGGCGGCTCGCGGCCTCTTGTTGCGGCCGGTGTTTGAGGCGCCCGAAGGCCGGCGCCGACGTTGGCCTGCCCAGCTCTGCCCGTGTGTGTCAGGTGGCGGAAGGGAGAGGGAGTCGAACCCTCCGGCCGCGCATGGCGCAACCCGCCGGGTTTGAAGCCCGGGCGCCCCACCAGGGACGCTTCCCTTCCAGATCGGTTCAACTGTCCTGGAACAGCGGCGTGCCGGGCCGCAGCAGGTGTTGATCCTTGACGCGCCGCGTGAAGCCCACGCGGTCGAAAAATTCCAGCAGCTGGATGGCGCGCTTGCGACCGAGGCCGGTGGCGTCGCGAAAGGCTGCGGCCTGCACCGCGTCGCCATCGGCCATGCAGTCGCGTGCAATGGTGGCCAGGCGCTCGATGGCAGGTAGCGGATAGTACAGGTCTTTGACCACCTGAAAGACTTCGCCGCGCCGCCCCAGGCTGGCGAGCGTCTGGCGTACCAGCGCTTCGCTGGCGCCGGTGTCCTTGGCGAGGGTGCGCACCCAGGGTGGGTCGAAGGCGCCGGCCTGTAGCAGGGGCAGGATGTGCGCGGCGAGCTGTTCTTCGGCCGCGTTCATGCGCGCTGCATGCTCGGGCAGATGCAGCCAGTGGCCGCTGCGCATGATCTGCTGCCTGGCGGCCAGGTCTTGGACGAGGTGCTGCCACAGCGCGTCCCCCGCGCGCGGCGCGGCCAGGCGCTTGAGGCGGCGCGTGTCGGGGCCAATCTCTTCGGGACTGGCGGCATGGAAGGCATGCAGGCGCTGCAGCACCTGTGCCTGCAATGCCTGCAATGCGGCGGGCGTGATGGCGATGGTGTTGCCGGCAATGCGGATGGCGTGCGCGGGCAGTGGCAGGTCGCCTGGGCCGGGCAATGCCTCGGCACGGGCGGCCTGTACCAGATCGAGGCCCCATGGTGCCTGGTCGAGCAGCGCGGCCGTGCGTGCGGCGCGCTCGGGCAGGGCCTGGGCGGTCAGCTGCGCCAGGCGCTCGGGTGTCTTGCGGTAGCGTTGCGGCGCAAAGGGGTCGAGCACGCGCACGCCGGCGACGGTGCGCGTGGCGGACGCGTCGCGCAGCACGCCCCGGTCGCCGTGCCAGGCGGCCAGGGTGCCATGCAACACGAGCTGGGCGAGGGCCGTGCCGCCGGGCGCCAGGGTGTCGCAGTCGAGCAGCACAATGCTTGCGGTCACGTCGCTGGTGCCCAGGTGCACGTGCACGGGCGTGCCGGAGCGCAGGGCCTTGGGCTCGTCGGGCCATAGCTGGCATTGCACGTCGATACGCGTGGTTGCCAGCGTGATGGACGGGGCGCAGGCCCAGTGGCCGCGGTGCACGTCGTCCTTGGCCACGCCCACCAGGTTCAGGGCGCAGCGCTGACCGGTGCGCGCCTCTTCTGCCGGCAGGTTCTGCGCATGTATGCCACGAAGGCGCACGTGGGTGCCGCGCGGAGCCAGGCACAGTTCGTCACCCGCGCGTGCCGTGCCGCTGGTGACGCTGCCGGTGACCACGGTGCCCACGCCCGAAAGGGTGAAGGCGCGATCCACCGCGAGGCGGAAGGCGCGCGCGCTGTCCTGCAGGCTGGCGGCGCCGGGCGGCCGGGCGTTGGCCAGCAGGTGCAGGCGCAGCGCCACCAGGCCTTCGCCGGTGATGGCGGAGACGGGGAAGATGCGGGCATCGGCCAGCGCCGTGGGTGCCAGCAGTGCGCGTACTTCGGCGTGCACCTCGGCCAGCCGTGCGGCGCGCGTGGCGGGGTCGAGCCGGTCGATCTTGGTGATGGCCACCGTGCCTTGCGTGATGCCCAGCAGCGCCACGACGGCCAGGTGCTCGCGCGTCTGGGGCATGACGCCGTCGTCGGCGGCCACCACGAGCAGGGCGTGGGCGATGCCCGTGGCGCCGGCCAGCATGGTGTGCAGCAGGCGCTCGTGGCCCGGCACGTCCACGAAGCCCAGTGACGGGCCGCCCGGTGCGTGCAGGTAGGCGTAGCCGAGCTCGATGGAAATGCCGCGGCGCTTTTCCTCGGGCAGGCGGTCGGTCTCCACGCCGGTGAGCGCGCGCACCAGTGAGGTTTTGCCGTGGTCGATGTGGCCTGCGGTGCCGATGATCATGCTGATTGCTATTGATATAGTAGCTGTTAGCGCTTGTCCATAAAGCGCTATGGGCTGATTTTGCTTGTATTCATCCTTGCGTGAGCGCATCGGCCAGTGTGGCCAGCTGCGCGGTGAATGCAGGCATGTCGGGCGCTTCCAGGCAGCGCAGGTCGAGCCACAGTGCATCGCTGGCGATGTGGCCGATGACGGGGCGGGGCAGGGTGCGCAGGGCGGCCTCCAGGCGGGACAGGGCGCGGCCGGGGCGCTTGGGGTGGGCGGGCGCGATGGCCAGGCCGTAGCTGGGCAGGGTGTCCACGGGCAGGGCGCCGCTGCCGATCTGGCTGAACAGCGGCGCGGCGCGCACGGTGTAGGCGGTGCCCACGGCGGCCTGCAGCGGGGCGAGCAGCGCCTCGGTCTGCGCGCGGATATCGTTCTGCGGGCGCGTGAACAGGCGCAGCGTGGTCAGGCGCTCGGGCAGACGTTCGGGCGCGAGGTACAGACGCAGCACGGGTTCGAGCGCGGCCAGCGTCAGTTTTCCCACGCGCAGCGCGCGTTTGAGCGGGTTCTTCTTGATCTTGGCGATGAGATCCTTGCGGCCGACGATCAGCCCGGCCTGCGGGCCGCCGAGCAGCTTGTCGCCGCTGAAGGTGACGATGTCGGCGCCGGCGGCAATGGTTTCGCGCACGGTGGGCTCGTGCGGCAGGCCCCATTGCGCCAGGTCCACCAGGGTGCCTGACCCCAAGTCCACCGCCAGCGGCAGGCCGCGCGCGTGGGCGATTTGCGCCACCTCGGTTTCGGGCACGCTCTTGGTAAAGCCGGTGACGGCGTAGTTGCTGCAGTGCACCTTCATGAGCAGCGCGGTGCGCTCGGTGATGGCTTCTTCGTAGTCCTTGGCGTGGGTGCGGTTGGTGGTGCCCACCTCGACCAGCCGGGCGCCGGCGCGGCCCATGATGTCGGGGATGCGGAAGGCGCCACCGATCTCCACCAGTTCGCCGCGCGAGACGATGACTTCTTTGCGTGGCGCCAGGGCGCCCAGCGTGAGCAGTACGGCGGCGGCATTGTTGTTGACCACCGTGGCGGCTTCGGCGCCGGTGAGTTCATGCAGCAGGCCGGTGATGAGGTCGTCGCGGTCGCCGCGCCCGCCGGTTTCCAGGTCGAATTCGAGGTTGGCGGGCGTGGTCAATGCCTGTACCACGGCCTGTACGGCGGCGTCGGGCAGCAGGGCGCGGCCCAGGTTGGTGTGCAGCACCGTGCCGGTGAGGTTGAATACGGCCTTGAGGCGCGGGGCGAATTGCGCGGCCAGGCGCTGCTGCGCCTGCGCGGCCACGGCTTCGGGGGTAAGGTGCTCGGCGGCGGCATCGCCGGCGAGCGCTGCAGGCCGCAGCGCATCGAGCGCGGCGCGCACGGCGGCGGTGGTGGCCGATGCGCCGTATTCGGCAGACAGTGTGCGCGCGAGCGGGTCGCAGAGCACGCGGTCCACGCTGGGCAGGCGGGCCGCCGCGCTCATGGCGCGGCGCCTTCCTCGGCCTCGGACATGGGCAGCAGGGGGTTCATGCTGGCACGCGCGTAAGGCGTCTCGCTCATCAGCAAGTCCAGCAGCAGGGTGGCCAGATCGTCGGCCAGGGGCTCGGCCAGCGGGTCTTTCTCCTGGTTGGCGATCTTGCGGTAGGTGTGGCACTGGTCGCAGGTCTCGGCCAGCACGACTTCATCCTTGTCGTCGCTGCCCTGGCTTTGCAGGCCCTGGTAGCGCACGCCCCTGGTGGATTCGCAGTGGCTGCACTTGATGCGCACCATGTGCCATTCAGTGCCGCAGCAGCCGCAGTGCAGGTAGCGCAGCCCGGCCTCGCGCCCGCCAATGCGCAGCACGCTGGCCACGGGGGCGCTGCCGCACACGGGGCAGATGGTGGCCGGGTCGGTGTAGGGAATGTCGCTTTCCTGCAGGCGACTGGCGCGGTCGGCAAACACCACTTGCAGCGCGGCCATGACCAGCGGGGCGGCGGCCAGGTCCTGCTGGTCGGCAAGCACGCCGACCAGCACGCGGCGCGCCAGGTTGTCGCGATCGTCCTGCGGCATGGCGCGCAGGGCCTGCAGCACCGGTGCCAGCGCGCCCGGCAGGGCCGGGGCCTGCAGCGCGGCATCGATCAACTGGTCGAGTACGCCCTGCCAGGCCGGGTCGATGTGGCTGGCCGCGGGCAGCAGGGGCATGGAGTGCTCCTGCGCCTGGGCGATCAGGGCGGCGTCGGGGGCGGCGGTCTGCACGCTGGCGGCGGCGCGCTGCTGGGCCTTGACCAGCTGCGCAAGAAAGCGCAGGTAGTCGCCGATGGGGTTGCCCTCGGCCTTTTGTGCCAGGCGCGCGGCGCGGTCGGCGAACAGGCTGGCGGGCTGGGGCAGGCGCACGCGGGGCAGGGTGGTGCGGTCCAGGGATTCGATTTCGCCGGGTTGCAGAATGCGTTGCACGAATAATCCATTTCCAGAAATGAAACGGCCGCCGGGCAGAGGGTGCGACCGGCGGCAGCGGGGGGAGGCGAGCGCAGGGGCGTTGTCAGCTCAGAGGCTGAGAGTTTTTCGAAATCGCCTTTTTTTCCCTTGCCTCAGGGGGTACTCGACCCCTTGGCGAGCTCGAAAAAATCGCTCTACGGCCGTTCTATGAGGTCGATTTTTCTGTGACATGAGTGCTTGGCGGGGAAATCAAAAAACTCTCAAACTCTCAGCTGTTGTCGCCCGTCATCTTGCGGTACCAGCCGCGGTGGTGTTGCTTGGCCCAGGCGCGCGTGACGGTGCCGTACATCATGGCGCGGATGGTGCCACGCGTCCAGATGGCCGCATAGACGTGCATGATGATCAGGCCAATCATCCACACAGCGGCCACCGCGTGCACCACCGAGGCAGCGCGCACCGCGGTGATGGGTGGCGTCCACCAGGCGCGCCACATCACCACGCCCGATGCGGTGATCGCCAGCATGCCGATCACCAGGCCCCAGAACAGCACCTTCTGCCCGCCGTTGTACTTGCCTTGTTCGGGCATGTTGTGGTCGTCGCCGTCCACCATCTTGTCCACGTTCTTGAGCCACTCGATGTCGCGCGGCTCGATCAGGTTCAGCGATGCGAAGCGCAACGCCATGACCAGGAAGAACACGAACATCACCACCCCGATGTAGGGGTGCAGGATGCGCGTCCACGGCCCGCCGCCGAACAGCTGGGTGAGTGGGAAGAACGCCGGGTGAAAGAACGCCAGGCCCGAGAGCGCGAGCAGGATGAAGCAGATGCCCACCACCCAGTGGTTGGCGCGCTCGGAGGCGTTGTAGCGCTGCAGGTCGCGTGGATTGCGTCTCATGGCTGGTTCTCCTGTTCGGCTTCACGGTCCTTGCGTTCCATCTCGTCTTCCAGTTCCTTGGAGACGTCGTTGGGCCCCTTGGTGATGTAGTGGAACAGGCTGCCCAGCGCGGCGGCGCCCAGCGCGGCCATGGCCAGCGGCTTGGAGACGCCCTTCCACAGGCCCACCAGCGGGCTGATCTTGGGCGTGTCCGGCAGGCTGGCGTACAGCGATGGCTTGTCGGCATGGTGCAGCACGTACATGACGTGCGTGCCGCCCACGCCGGCCGGGTCGTACAGGCCCGCCTGGTCGAAGCCGCGCTCCTTCAGGTCGGCGATGCGCTCCTCGGCATGGTCCTTCATGGCCTTCTTGGTGCCGAACACGATGGCGCCGGTGGGGCAGGTCTTCACACACGCGGGTTCCTGGCCCACGGCCACGCGGTCGGAGCACAGCGTGCACTTGTAGGCCTTGTGGTCCTTTTTGCTGATGCGCGGCACGTTGAACGGGCAGCCGGTGACGCAGTAGCCGCAGCCTATGCAGTGCTCTTCGTGGAAGTCCACGATGCCGTTGGTGTACTGCACGATGGCCCCGGGCGACGGGCAGGCCTTCAGGCAGCCGGGGTCTTCGCAGTGCATGCAGCCGTCCTTGCGGATCAGCCATTCCAGGTTGCCCGTGGCCTCGTTGTCGTACTCGGTGAAGCGCATCACCGTCCACGCGTTCTCGGTCAGGTCGTTGGGGTTGTCGTACACGCCGACGTTCACCCCGGGCTCCTGGCGCAGGTCGTTCCACTCCATGCAGGCGGTCTGGCAGGCCTTGCACCCGATGCACTTGGAGACATCGATGAGCTTGGCCACCTCGCCCGAATGGGGGGAGCGCGCCTGCGACGCCGGGGTGGTGGTGGCGGACAGACGCTTGATATCGAGGGATTGCAGTGACATCTGGGCGCCTCCTTAGATTTTCTCGACCTTCACCAGAAAGGTCTTGAATTCCGGCGTGTTGGTATTGCCGTCACCCACGAAAGGCGTCAGCGTGTTGGCCAGGTAGCCGGGCTTGGTCAGGCCCTTGAAGCCCCAGTGGATGGGAATGCCCACGTGGTGCACCACCTTGCCTTCGATCGTCATCGGCTTGATGCGCTTGGTGACCACCGCCACGGCCTTGATGTGGCCGCGCTTGGAGCTGACCTTGACGCGGTCACCGGCCTTGATGCCCAGATCCTTGGCCAGCGCCTCGCCGATCTCGACGAACTGCTCGGGCTGCGTGATGGCATTGACCAGCGAGTGCTTGGTCCAGTAGTGGAAATGCTCGGTCAGGCGGTAGGTCGTGCCCACGTGCGGGAACTCGCTGGCCTTGCCGAAGGTTTCCCAGATGTGCTTGAACACCCGCGCGGCCGGCGAGGAAGTGGCCTTGGGGTTGTCCGGGTACATCGGGTTGAAGCCCAGGGGCGTGTCGAACGGCTCGTAGTGCGTGGGGAATGGCCCTTCGTTCATGCCCTTGCGGGCGAAGAAGCGCGCCACGCCCTCGGGGTTCATGATGAACGGGCCGTTACCGGTCTCGGGTGCCAGCGTGGCGCCCATGTCCGGAATGTCGGCGCCGGCCCAGGCCTTGCCGTTCCACTCGACCAGCTTGCGCAGCGGGTTGAAGGCCTTGCCCTGCAGGTCGGCCGACGCGCGGTTGTAGAGCACGCGCCGGTTGGCCGGCCAGGCCCAGGCCCAGTTCAGCGTGTTGCCTATGCCCGTGGGATCGGCGTTGTCGCGCCGGCCCATCTGGTTGCCGGCCTGCGTCCAGGCGCCGGCGTAGATCCAGCAGCCGCTGGCCGTGGTGCCGTCGTCGCGCAGTTCGCCAAAGCCCGATATCTGCTGGCCCGCGGGGCGCAGCACCTTGGTCGGATCCTTGGGGTCGAGCAGGTCGGCGAGCGCCTTGCCGTTGTACTCCTTGGCGATCTCTTCGGAGCTGGGGTGGGCGGCTGCGCGTACTTCCAGTCGAGATTGACGATGGGGTCGGGGAACGCGCCGCCATCTTTCTGGTAGAGGGCCTTCAGCCGCAGGTGCAGGGCCGACATGATGGCCACGTCGGTCTTGGCCTCGCCCGGCGGCTCGGCCGCCTTCCAGTGCCATTGCAACACGCGCGAGGAGCTGACGACGGCACCTTCTTCCTCGGCAAAGCAGGTGGTGGGCAGGCGGAAGACCTCGGTCTGCACGGACGCGGTGTCGATGTCGTTGTACTCGCCGAAGTTGCGCCAGAACTCTGACGTCTCGGTGGCCAGCGGATCCATGATGACCAGGAACTTGAGCTTGGCCAGCCCGTCGCGCACGCGCCCGCTGTTGGACAGCGCCGCGATCGGGTTGAAGCCCTGCGCGATGTAGCCGTTCACCTTGCCCTCGTTCATGAGCTGGAAGTACTGCAGCATGTCGTACTGCTTGTCCAGCTTGGGCAGGTAGTCATAGGCCCAGTTGTTCTCGGCCGTGGCGTTGGCACCGAAGAAGGACTTCATCAGGCTGACGTGGAACTTGGGGTAGTTCTGCCAGTAGCTCATCTGGCCCGCACGCAGGGGTTTTTGCGTGCGTGCGGTGATGTAGTCCTGGTAGTTCTGCTCCTTCTCGTTCGGCAGCGTCAGGTAGCCCGGCTGGCTGGCCGAGAGCAGGCCCAGGTCGGTCAAGCCCTGGATGTTGGAGTGCCCGCGCAGCGCATTCATGCCGCCGCCGGCCACACCGATGTTGCCGCACAGCAGCTGCACCATGGCGGCGCAGCGCAGGATCTGCGCGCCGATGGAGTGCTGTGTCCAGCCCAGCGCGTACATGATCGTTGCCGCACGGCCGGCCACGGCGGTGGAGGCGAACTTCTCGGCCACGTGCAGGAATTTCTCCTTGGGTGTGCCGCAGACGCTCTCGACCTTCTCGGGCGTGTAGCTCTCGTAGTGCTTCTTCAGGAGCTGATAGACGCAGCGCGGGTGCTGCAGCGTGCGGTCGGTCTTGACGAAACCATCCTCGCCCAGCTCGTAGTCCCAGCTCTTCTTGTCGTATTGGCGCTTTTCCTCGTTGTAGCCCGAGAAGATGCCGTCCACGAATTCAAAGTCATCGCGCACGATGAAGCTGAAGTCCGTGTAGTTGTGCACGTACTCGTGGTGGATCTTGTCGTTGGACAAGAGGTAATTGATGATCCCGCCCAGGAAGACGATGTCGCTGCCCGACCGGATGGGGGCATAGAAGTCTGCCACCGAGGCCGAGCGGTTGAAGCGCGGATCGACCACCATGAAGTGCGCCTTGTTGTGCGCCTTCGCTTCGGTCACCCACTTGAAGCCGCAGGGGTGCGCTTCGGCGGCATTGCCGCCCATGATCAAAATAACGTCCGCGTTCTTGATGTCAACCCAATGGTTCGTCATCGCTCCACGGCCAAACGTCGGGGCAAGACCTGCCACCGTCGGGCCGTGTCAGACACGGGCTTGGTTGTCGAATGCCAGCAGGCCCCAGGAGCGGGCCACTTTGTAGGTGATGTAGCCGGCCTCGTTGCTCGATGCCGAGGCGGCGAGCATGCCGGTGGAGAGCCAGCGGTTGACGGTCAGGCCGTCATCCGTCTTGGCCTGGAAGTTTGCATCGCGGTCGTCCTTGAGCAGCTTGGCGATGCGGGTCAGCGCGTCGTCCCAGGACAGGCGCTTCCATTCGTTGGAGCCGGGCGCGCGGTACTCGGGGTAGAGCAGGCGGTTGGGGCTGTTGATGAAGTCCAGCAGGCCCGCGCCCTTGGGGCACAGCGTGCCGCGGTTGACGGGGTGGTCCGGGTCGCCCTCGACGTGGATCACCGAGAGCTTGGCGTTCTTGACGCCGTCGCCCAGTGCGTACATCAGGATGCCGCAGCCGACCGAGCAGTAGGTGCAGGTCTGGCGTGTGACGGTGGTGGCGGCCAGTTTGTATTGGCGTACTTCGGCAAGCGCGGTCGCGGGCGAGAAGCCCATGGCGACGAGGCTGGAGCCGACCAGCCCGGCGCCGCTCACGCGGAAGAAATGCCGGCGGTTCATGTCCATGCGGGAACCTCCTATCGTGGTGTGATTCTGGTTGTCGTTCAGGCCGTGTCTGGCTGAACGTGCTTATGCGCGGGCTGATCATATCCTTGGCGGAGCATGGTCGGCTATAGATACTTCCGCTGAGGGCACCGCCTGCGCCATGTCGGCGCGGCTGGTATGGTTATGGCATGTTGATGACTGATTCGCCGGCAACCGCCGTGTCTTCCAGCGCCGCCAGTGATGCGGCCGCGGCGCTACCGTCGCTGATGTCCGTCACCGCGGTGCAATGGGGTGGCGACAAAGGCGAGGCGCAGCCGCGCCAGATTTCGGCCGAGGTGCCGGTGGCCATGGTGTTCAACGGCATTTCGCATGCCGTGATGATGGCCACGCCGCAGGATCTGGCCGAGTTTGGCGTCGGCTTCGCGCTGGGTGAGGGCATCGTGGAGCGCCCCGAGGACTGCCGCGACCTGGAGGTGCGCACGCACGCCCAGGGCACGGCGGACGCTGCCTGCACGGTGCACATGGAAATCTCGCCACGCCAGTTCGCGCGCCTGAAGGATCGCCGCCGCACCCTGGCCGGGCGCACGGGCTGCGGCGTGTGCGGCATCGACAGCCTGCAGGCGCTGGATCTGCACCCCGAGCCGCTGGCCGTTCCCGCCTGGTGCCAGGCGCTGGATGCGGCCACCATCCTGCGTCCGTTTGCCGCGCTAGGTGCGCAGCAGCTGCTCAACACCCACGCCGGCTCGCTGCATGCGGCGGGCTGGGCGCGGCCGGACGGGCAGCTGACCGATGTGCTGGAAGACGTGGGCCGCCACAACGCACTGGACAAACTGCTGGGGCGCCTGGCGCTGACCGGCCGGCTGGATGAGGCGGGCTTTGTCGTCATGACCAGCCGCGCCAGTTACGAACTGGTGCGCAAGTGCGCCCGCCTGGGCGTGCCGGCTCTGGCCACCATCTCGGCGCCCACGTCGCTGGCGCTGCAGTTGGCGCGCGAGGCCGGCATGCAGGTGTGGGGCATGTGCCGCCAGCCGCATGCTGTGCGCTATGTTTAGATAAAAATCATAGCTGTTGGCGCGCTTGTATCAAGGGCTACAGGCATAAATTGATCAAAGAATCTCGGTAGTTTCCAAGCGCGGGCAGCGCATTTTTGTTCCCTCCAAAGGAGACCATGCATTCATCATTCCTCGGCCTTGGCTGGCGTACCCTGTGGCGCGACCTGCGCGCGGGCGAGTTGCGCCTGCTGATGGTGGCCGTCACGCTGGCCGTGGCGGCGCTGACTTCAGTGGGTTTCTTTGCCGACCGCCTGCAGGGCGGGCTGGAGCGCGACGCGGTGCAGTTGCTCGGCGGCGACGCCGTGGTGGCCAGCGACAACCCCACGCCGGCGGCCTTTGTCGCACAGGCGCGTGGCCAGAACCTGGCCAGCGTGACCACGCTGAGCTTTCCCACCATGGCGCGCGCCAGCGACGCGCAAGGCGGCGCCAGCCGCCTGGTGGCGCTCAAGAGCGTGGAGCCGGGCTACCCCCTGCGCGGCCAGGTGCAGGTAAGCGACGACCCGCAGCGCCCCGGCAGCCCGGCCCAGGGCATCCCCGCGCCGGGCGAAGCCTGGGTGGACGCGCCACTGCTCGATTCGCTGGGCCTGCGGCTGGGCGACGATCTGCTGCTGGGCGACACCCAGCTGCGCGCCACGCGCATCATCACGCTGGAGAGTGACCGCGGCGCAGGCTTCATGAGCTTTGCGCCGCGCGTGCTGATGAATGCGGCCGATCTGCCCGCCACGGGTCTGGTGCAGCCCGCCAGCCGCATCACCTACCGCTTTGCCGTGGCCGGCAGCCCGACCGCCGTGCAGCGCTTTGCCGATTGGGCGGTGCAGGCGGCGGACGCGCCCGACGTGCACGGCGTGCGCGTGGAGACGCTCGACAGCGGCCGCCCCGAGATGCGCCAGACGCTGGACCGGGCGCAGAAGTTCCTCAACCTCGTGGCGCTGCTGGCCGCGCTGCTGTCGGCCGTGGCCGTGGCCCTGGCCGCGCGCGGCTTCGCCAATGACCACCTGGACGCAGCCGCGCTGCTGCGCGTGCTGGGCCAAAGCCAGCGCAGCATTGCCGCCGCCTATGCGTTTGAGTTCGCCCTGGTGGGCCTGTTTGCCAGCGCCCTGGGCGTGCTGCTGGGCTTTGCCGTGCACCATGTGTTCGTGTGGCTGCTGGCCGGGCTGGTGCAGGCCGGCCTGCCCGCCGCCAGCCTGTGGCCGGTGGCATTTGGCGCGGGCGTGGGCCTGACGCTGATGTGCGCCTTTGGCCTGCCGCCGGTGCTGCAACTGGCCCAGGTGCCGCCGCTGCGCGTGCTGCGCCGTGATCTGGGCAGCCTGCGTCCTACCTCGCTGCTGGTGCTGGGCCTGGGCGTGGTGGGCTTTGCCGCGTTGCTGCTGGTGGTCAGCCGCGACTGGAAGCTCGGCTCCATCGCCGTGGGCGGCTTTGCCGCCGCCGCGCTGGTGTTTGCGTTGCTGGCCTGGGTAGCGGTGTGGTTGCTGCGCAAAAGCGTGCGCGAATCTACCGCGCCGCGCTGGCTGGTGCTGGCCACCCGCCAGATCGCCGCGCGCCCGGCCTACGCCGTGGTGCAGGTCAGCAGCCTGGCCGTGGGCCTGCTGGCCCTGGTACTGCTGGTGCTGCTGCGCACCGACCTGATTGCCAGCTGGCAGCAGGCCACGCCTGCGAATGCGCCCAACCGCTTCGTCATCAACATCATGCCGGACCAGGCCGATGCCTTTCGCCAGCAGCTGCAGCAGGCGGGTGTGGCGCAGTACGACTGGTACCCCATGTTCCGTGGCCGCCTGGTGGCCATCAACGGCCGCGCCGTGAGCCTGGACGATTACCAGGACGATCGCGCCAAGGGACTGTTGGATCGCGAGTTCAACCTCTCCAACGCAGCCCAGCCGCCGGCGCACAACAGAATCTCTGCCGGTCGCTGGGCGGCCGAGGAGGCCGGCGCCGTGAGCGTCGAGGAGGGCATTGCCAAGACCCTGGGCCTGAAGCTGGGCGATCGGCTGCGCTTTGACATCGGCGGCGTGCCCAGCGAGGCGCGCATCACCAGTTTGCGCCAGGTGGACTGGAGCAGCATGCACGCCAATTTCTTCGTCATGTACCCCGTGGCGCAGATGCCCGACGTGCCCGTCACCTACCTGGCGGCCTTTCGCGCGCCGCAAGCATGGCCCCCGGGGGGCAGCGCAGCTTGCGTGGCAGGTGAGCCCGGGGGTGCCGGTGCCGACCTGGGGCGGCCCGGCGCTGGCAGCGCCGGCTTTGACAACGCCCTGGTGCGCGCCTTCCCCAACATCACCAACGTGGACATGAGTGCCACCCTGGCCCAGGTGCAGGGCGTGCTGGCGCAGGTGATCCGCGCCGTCGAGTTCCTGTTCGCCTTTACCCTGGCAGCCGGCCTGGTGGTGCTGTTTGCCGCCGTCACGGCCACGCGCGAGGAGCGTGCGCGCGAGTTCGCCATCATGCGGGCCGTGGGCGCGCGCTCCGGCCTGCTGCGCCAGGTGCAGCGTGCCGAGCTGATGGGCGTGGGCCTGTTGGCGGGCTTTCTGGCCAGCATCGCCGCCGTGGCCGTGGGCTGGGCCCTGGCGCGCTATGTGTTCGACTTCAGCTGGACGGCGCGACCCTGGGTGCCGCTGGCCGGCGGCGTGGTGGGCGCGCTGCTGGCGCTGGCCGCCGGCTGGTGGGGCCTGCGCGAAGTGCTGCAGCGCCCCGTGGTGCAGACGCTGCGCCGGGCGCAGGATTGACCATGCAGCACGACGATGACTGGATGCCCGACTGGTCGCAAGCCCCCGAGGGTTGGGACTGGCTGGCGCAGGACGAGGACGGCCGCTGGTTCTGGTACCGCACCGAGCCCCAGCCCGGCTTTGGCGGCGGCATCTGGCGCGCCAACTCGCGCAACCAGCAGTACGCCGGCCAGGGGCGGCCGAACCTGTTGTGGATGGATTCGCTGTGCCACCGTGACTCTTGAAAATTGATAGCTGTTGACGCTTATGGGTAGTGCGCTGGAGGCCGATTTGACTCAAGAAAATAGCGAAGCCCTGGCACAGGCGCTGTGCCTGGCCCTGGGCGCGGCGGAGGGCGCACCGGTGGAGCATTTGCAGACGCACCTGTCGCACCTGCTGCTCACGCCCAGCCATGCCTACAAGCTCAAAAAACCGCTCTGCCTGCCGTTTGCGGACTTCTCCACGCTGGCTGCAAGGCGCCACTTCTGCAGCGAAGAGCTGCGCTTGAACCAACGCCTGGCGCCCGCGCTCTACCTGGACATATTGCCCGTGCTGGGCAGCGTGCAGCAGCCGCGCATAGGCCGAGCGCAAGATGCCGGCGGCGCCATCGACTGGGTGCTGCGCATGCGCCGCTTTCCCGCCGGCAGCGAGCTCGATGCCCTGGTGCGCGCCGGCCAGGTGCAGGGGGCGCAGCTGGATGCCTTTGCCGAACGGCTGGCGCACTTTCATGCCCAGGCGCCCGTGGCCGCGCCGGACGGCGAGTGGGGCGCCGCCGTCCAGGTGGGCCAGGCCATCGCTGGCGTGTTCGACACACTGGCGCCGTTGCTGGACACCGCAGAGGGCGCCCGCCTGGCCGCGCTGCGCGCCTGGTTCGATGCGCGCCAGCCGGCCCTGGCGGCGCACTGGGCCGCGCGCCGCGCCACCGGCGGGGTGCGCGAATGCCATGGCGACCTGCACCTGGGCAATCTGGTGCGCGTCGATGGCGTGATCACCGCCTTTGACTGTCTGGAGTTCAGCCCCGCCTTGCGCTGGATCGACACGCTGGCCGATGCCGGCTTTCTCACCATGGACCTGCACGCCCATGGCCGTAGCGATCTGGCCTGGCGCTTTCTGGACGGCTACCTGGCCGCCAGCGGCGACTACGCCGGCCTGGCCGTCCTGCGCCCCTACGAGATCTACCGCGCCCTGGTGCGCGCCATGGCCGTGCGGCTGCGCGCGGCCCAGGGCGGCAGCGCCCAGGGGCCCGACTACCTGGCCTGCGCAGAGCGGCTGGCCGCCCCCATGAGCGCGCGCCTTCTCATCACCTGCGGCCTGTCGGGCTCGGGCAAGTCCACCGTGGCAGCGCAGCTCTTGCAGCAGGGCGCGGTGCGCCTGCGCTCGGATGTGGAGCGCAAGCGCCTGTACGGCCTGGCGCCGCTGGCCGACTCTGCCGCCCATGGCCTGGACATCTACACCCCCGAGGCCTCGCGCCGCACCTTCGTCCACCTGGCCGAGCAGGCGCACGCGCTGCTGCAGGCCGGCTACCCCGTCATCGTGGACGCGGCCTTTCTGCGCCGGCGCGAGCGCGACGACTTCCGGGCGCTGGCGCGCGCGCTGGGCTTGCCGTTTTCCATCCTGCACTGCCACGCCGCCGGCCACAGCCTGCGCGAGCGCGTGCAAGAGCGCCAGGCCGCGGGCACCGACCCGTCCGAGGCCGACCTGGCCGTGCTTGCGCGCCAGCAGCAGGCGGCTGAGCCGCTGGCGCCTGACGAGCAGGTCCACACCCTGGATCTGGCCACCGACCAGCCTTGGGACGCCCACGCCCTGTACCGGCGCTGGCTGGCCGGCACCGGCCCGCAGGCAGCTTGATGCGTATCAATACACGGCGCGGCGCGAATGGCATGCTGAGCCCATGACTACGACCGCACTCACCGATACCCAACGCGAGCAGCTGCGCGCCCAGCTGGAGCAGCGCAAGGAGCAATTGCTGCAGGAGCTGGACGCCGTTCAGCGCGACAACTTGGCCGTGGCCGCCGGCACCAACAACGACCAGACCGACAGCGCCACCAGCCCGCGTGACCAGGCCAACAGCATGGCCGCCGGCATGGTGCGCGACGCCGAGGCCGCGCGCGACCATGCCGAGCTGACGGCGGTGCGCGCTGCGCTGGAGCGCATGGCCGCCGGCAGCTATGGCGAATGCACCGACTGCGGCAAGAGCGTGGGCGTGCCCCGCCTGCTGGCGCAACCGGCCGCCGTACGTTGCATTGCCTGCCAGTCCAAGGCCGAGACGCAGGCGCGGCGCTGACAAGTACGGCGGCCGGGTTTTTTACAATCCCGGCCATGTCCGCACCCGAAACCACACCCGCCGTCGCCAGCCCCTTTGAATGGATAGGCGGCGAGGGCGCCATCCGCCAGCTGGTGGATCGCTTCTACGATCTCATGGATCTGGAGCCCGGCTATGCCGAGCTGCGCGCCACGCACGGCAGCACGCTCGATGACGCTCGCAACAAGCTGTTCTGGTTTCTCTGCGGCTGGCTGGGCGGCCCAGGCCATTACCAGAATCGCTTTGGCCACCCACGCCTGCGCGCGCGCCACATGCCGTTTTCCATCGGCATTCTGGAGCGCGACCAATGGGTCACCTGCATGGATCAGGCCATGGGCGAGACCGGCGTGCCTGAAGACCTGCGCGCACGCCTGAACCAGAGCTTCATGAACACGGCCGACTGGATGCGCAACCGCGCAGGCTGAGCCTTCTTCTGGACGGGCGACGCCATGCGTCAGCCGCTGGCGCACGGCGCTTGTTTTTCTTGTCTTGCATGTCCCACACTTTTGCTTCGCCGGCACCGCAGCCGGGTGCCGCCCGCAGCCCGCTCCAGCAATGGCTGGCGGTGGTAGCCCTGGCCCTGGGCGCCTTCATCTTCAACACCAGCGAGTTCGCGCCCGTGGGGCTGCTCAGCGACATCGGCGCGAGCTTTGGCCTGCCTGCCGAGCAGGTGGGGCTGATGCTCACCATCTATGCCTGGATGGTGGCGCTGACTTCGCTGCCCTTCATGCTGCTCACGCGCCATGTTGAGCGCCGCCGGTTGCTGCTGGCCGTGTTTGGCGTCTTCATCGCCAGCCATGTGCTGACCGGCGTGGCCTGGAGCTTTGCCTCGCTCATGGCGGGGCGCCTGGGCGTGGCGCTGTCGCACGCGGTGTTCTGGTCCATCACCGCTTCGCTGGCCGTGCGCGTGGCGCCCCCGGGCCGGCGCGCGCAGGCGCTGGGACTGCTGGCCACGGGCACGTCGGCGGCCATGGTGCTGGGCATTCCACTCGGCCGCGTGGTGGGGCAGGCGCTGGGCTGGCGTGCCACGTTCTTGCTGATCGGCGCCGTGGCGCTCGTGGTCATGCTGTGCCTGCGCGCGCTGCTGCCGCGCCTGCCCAGCCAGAACGTGGGATCGGCCGCCAGCCTGCCGCTGATTGCGCGCCGGCCCGCGCTGCTGGCGCTGTACCTGCTGACCGCGCTGCTGGTCACGGCCCAGTTCACCACCTACAGCTATATCGAGCCCTTCGTGCAGCGGGTGGCCGGGCATGGCGGCGCCGTCACCACTACGGTGCTGCTGCTGTTCGGCGGCGTGGGGGTGCTGGGCAGTGTGCTGTTTGGCTGGCTGGGGCTGCGCTTTCCGCGCGGTTTTCTGTTCACGGCCATTGCCGTGCTCAGCGCTTGCCTGCTGGCCCTGCAGGCGCTGGCGCCGCATGTGGGCGCGCTGTACGCGCTGGCTTCGGTGTGGGGCGTGGCCATCATCTGCTTTACTTTGTCGGCGCAGTCCAAGGTGCTGCACCTGGCGCCGGACGCGACCGACGTGGCCATGGCGCTGTTCTCGGGCATCTACAACGTGGGCATAGGCGCGGGCGCGCTGCTGGGCAGCCAGGTCATACGGCACTGGGGCCTGGCCCAGGTGGGATGGGTGGGCGGTGCGGTAGGCGTGCTGGCGACGCTGTGGTGCGCGTTCACCTTTGTGACCTGGGCTGCGAGCTTCAGGCTGCGGCCGGCGCAGCATCAAACCTGATTTTGCTTCTAAAAATGTAGCTGTAAGCGCTTTATAGATAAGCGCTATAGGCTGTTTTTCTTAAATTTTTGGTGGCGTTCAACCGGCGAAGGGTCACCGCCCCGGCTGCAGCAACACCACCAGCGCGCCTGCGCCGCCTTCGGCCGGACGGGCCTGCACGAAGGCCAGCACTTCCTTTTTTTGCACCAGCCAGGCCTGCACCCGGCCCTTGAGCACGGGGGTCTTGCCGGGCGATCCCAGGCCCTTGCCATGCACCACGCGCACGCAGCGCAGGCCGGTGCGGTGGGTCAGGCGGATGAATTCGCCCAGGGCCTCGCGCGCTTCATGGACGCGCAGGCCGTGCAGGTCCAGCTGGCGCTGGATGCTCCAGTGGCCGGCGCGCAGCCGGCGCGTCACGTCGGGGCCTATGCCGGGGCGGCGAAAGCTCAGCTGGTCGTCCACGTCCAGCAGGGTGGTGACGTCGAACTCGTCGCTCAGCGATTCGCGCAGCACGCGGGCTTCGTCCAGCTGGCGCTGCACCGGCAGGGGCTCGGGTGGCACGGGGGTGGGCCAATGGCGTTCGTGCTGGCCCTTGAGCGGCTGCACGGCGCCCACCGCGTCCTGGAACAGGTGGCGCTCGGCGCGCGCGCGGCGCTCCGCCTCGCGGCGCAGGCGTTCGCGCTCGGCCTGCTGGGCGGCCGCCAGCTCCAGCGCGCGGCGCAGGGGCTTGAGGTCGGCAAAAGAGCGGGCGGTGAGGGCGGCGTTCATGGGCTGGCGCCGGTTGTACCGCATTGGCCTTCACCGCCGCCGGGGCCCAGGTATTGCGCGGCGATGAGCTGCGTGACCTGGGCGGGGTTGAAGTTGTCGTCGCTCACAAACACCAGCATGCAGCGGCCCTCCAGCGGCGGGCCCCAGGTCAGGCCCTCGATGTTGTCGGGCGCAAGGCCCAGGGCGGACAGGTCGGCCACCAGGGTCTTGGGCACGGGGCGGTGGTTGGCGGGTGTGAGGGCGGGCAGGGCCAGGGTGTCGCTGCCGGCGCGCGTGTCCACGCGGTACAGGCGCGCGCCAAAGCCGGCGCCGGCGCTGTAGCTGCGCTCGAGCACCAGCAGGTGGTGCGGGCCGTGGGCCAGGATCTCGCTGACTCCGTTGATCTGCGGGCCGGGCAGGCGGCGCTTGTGCGGCACGGCATCCACCTGGTAGGCGATCTGGCGCAGCGGCCGGCCGCTGGCCAGGTCGATGGCGGTGATGCGCACCGGGGCGCCGCCGCTGGCGGGCGTGGCTTCGTCGCCGTCCTGCAGCCAGGGCAGCTCCATGGCCAGCCAGGCGGTGTGGCCGTCGGGGCTCAGGGCCAGGCCTTCGAGGGTGCCGTTGCTGCGCGGGCCGGCGTCGTCTGCGGGCATGAAGCTTGCCGGCAGGGGGATGCTGCGCACGGGCTTGCCGTCGGTGCAGCTTTCGTTCAGCTGCGGGCCAAAGCCGCGGCGGAAGTCGCCCTCGCTGGTCCACAGAAAGCAGGGGCTGCCGGGCAGGCGGCGCACGCTCTCGGCGTCGGGTCTGTCCATGTCTGTCTGCAGGCGCCACCAGGCCGCATAGGGCTGGCCGCTGGCGTGCTGCAAGGTTTGCGTGCCGCTGAACTGCGGCGCGCCAAGCCCCTGGGCGTCGTAGGGCAGGCGCAGGGTGTAGATGCGCGCCGATGCGTCGCTGATCAGCAGGTAGTCGCCGCGGACGGGGTCGTAGTCGATGCCCGACAGTCCGCCTATGGTTGCGCCGGCGTATTCGTGGCCCGACGGCAGCTCGGCCACGCCGATCAGGCGCAGCTGCGGCGCCAGCTGCGGCGCCGGCGCGGGCGGCGCCACGGGCAGGGCGCAGCCGGCCAGCGCCAGCAGGGCGATGCAGGCCCAGCGCAGGGGGGTCACACCAGCCCCTGCTCGGCCATGGACAGGGCCGCGCCCGGCGCCACGATGACATGGTCGAGCACGCGCACGTCCACCAGCGCCAGCGCGGCCTTCAGGGTCTGGGTCAGGGCCTCGTCGGCGCGGCTGGGCTGCACGCTGCCGCTGGGGTGGTTGTGCGCCAGCACCACGGCGGCGGCGTGGTGGTGCAGGGCGCGCAGCACCACCTCGCGCGGGTAGACGCTGGTCTGCGTGAGCGTGCCGCGGAACAGCTCCTCCATGGCGATGAGGCGGTTCTGGCCGTCGAGGAACAGCACGGCGAACACCTCGTGCGCGCGCGCCGCCAGGTGCAGCTGCAGGTATTGCTTGACGGCGCCGGGGCTGCCGAACACCTCGCGCTCGCGCAGCTGCTGGGCCAGGGCGCGGCGCGCCAGCTCCAGCACGGCCACCAGCTCGGCGCGCTTGGCCGGCCCCAGGCCCTTGATGCGCGCCAGGTCTGCCGCGCCCGCGTGCAGCAGGCCGGCCATGCCGCCAAAGCCGCCGCCGGTGATGCGCCCGCCCGCGTCGCGCTGGGGTTCATCGAGCAGCTCCTGGGCCAGCTGCAGCACGCCCTTGCCGGCCAGGCCGGTGCGCAAAAGGATGGCCAGCAGCTCGGCGTCCGACAGGGCGGCGGGGCCGCGCGCGAGCAGTTTCTCGCGCGGCTGGGCGTCGGTGGGCAGGTCTTTGAGGGGCATGGCGGTGCAGGGCGCTGGCGGGCGGGGCCGTAGGGATATACCCGGTTTTCTACAATGGCGGCAGTTTATCGAGAGCTTCTCAATGACCGCAGACGCCATTGCCTCCACCGCCAGCCTGCCCGCCGTGCAGCAGGGCTCCTTTCTCACGCTGCACTACCGCCTGGCCGGCCCGGCGGGTGATGTGATCAACACTTTTGCCGGCAAGCCGGCCACGCTGTCGGTGGGCACGGGCGAGCTCTCGCCCGCGCTGGAGCAGCGCCTGATCGGCCTGGCCGAGGGCGCGCGCGCGACCTTCGAGCTCGCCGCCGGCGAGGCCTTTGGCGAGCGCAACGCCGACATGCAGCAATGGGTGGCGCGCAAGCTGCTCAATGAGCTGGGCGACCCGGGCGAGGACTACACCGTGGGCGACGTGGTGGAGTTCCCCACCCCCGACGGCGCGGGCAAGTACGCGGGCGTGGTGCTGCAGGTGCGCGACGATGGCGCGCTGCGCTTTGACTTCAACCACCCGCTGGCGGGCGTGCCCGTGACCTTCGAGGTGCAGCTCATCGGCGTGCTGTGACCATGCGCAAGCCCCAGGAAATCGTGCTGGCCGAGCCACGCGGCTTTTGCGCCGGCGTGGATCGCGCCATCGAGATCGTCGAGCGTGCGCTGCAAAAGTTTGGCCGCCCCATCTATGTGCGCCACGAGATCGTGCACAACACCTATGTCGTGAATGACCTCAAGGCCAAGGGCGCGATCTTCATCGAGGATCTGGCCGATGTGCCGCCCGGCGCCACGCTGGTCTTCAGTGCCCATGGCGTCAGCCGCGCCGTGCAGGACGAGGCGCGCGCGCGTGGCTTCAGCATCTTCGATGCCACCTGCCCGCTGGTGACCAAGGTGCATGTCGAGGTGGCAAAGTTGGCCAAGGAAGGCTACGAGTTCATCATGATCGGCCACAAGGGCCACCCCGAGGTCGAGGGCACGATGGGCCAGCTCGACAGCGGCATCCACCTGGTCGAGGACGTGGCTGATGTGGCCCGCGTGCAGCCGGCGCAGACCGAAAAACTCGCCGTGGTCACGCAGACCACTTTGAGCGTGGACGATGCGGCGCAGATCACCGCCGCGGTGCGCGCGCGCTTTCCCAGCATCCGCGAGCCCAAGCAGCAGGACATCTGCTACGCCACGCAGAACCGCCAGGACGCGGTCAAGCTGCTCAGCCCCCAGGTGGACCTGGTGATCGTCGTCGGCAGCCCCACCAGCTCCAACAGCAACCGCCTGCGCGAGCTGGCTGAGCGCCTGGGCACCGCCGCCTACATGGTGGACAGCGCCGCCGAGCTGCGCGCCGAGTGGTTTGACGGCATTGCCCGCGTGGGCCTGACGGCCGGTGCCTCGGCGCCCGAGGTGCTGGTGCAGGCCGTGATCGCGCGCATCAAGGAGCTGGGGGCGGTGTCGGTGCGCAAGATGGCGGGCATCGAGGAAACCCTGAAGTTCCCACTGCCCAAGGGCTTGAAGCTGGACGGCGCTACGGCTGCAGCAGGCGGCCCTGCTGGCGGCTGATGCGGCTTGGATGCTGCATATGTTGTAGCTGTTAGCGCTGTATTTATAAGCGCTAGAGCCGTTTTTTATGCCAGAACCATGGCCTGTGCGCTGGCTGGGACATAAGGCGCGTGGCGCGGTCAGCCGGTGGAGAATGCGGGACTTCTTACAATCTACGCTTCTCTACACCGTGGGAGCCTCTGAGGCTCCCTGTCTATGGAAATAGCAATACTGTTCGCCCTCATCCTGCTCAATGGCGTGTTCGCCATGTCCGAGCTGGCCCTGGTTTCAGCCCGCAAGACGCGGCTGCAGAAGCTGATCGATGAGGGCGATAGCGGCGCCATCGCTGCCGCCAAGCTGGGCGAAGACCCGACGCGCTTCATGTCCACCATCCAGATCGGCATCACGTCGATTGGCGTGCTCAACGGCATCGTGGGTGAATCGGCGCTGGCCAAGCCCCTGGGCGAATGGCTGGTCGGCCTGGGCGTGCAGACCGAATACGCCAGCTACATCGCCACCGGCCTGGTGGTGGTGCTGATCACCTATTTCTCCATCGTCGTGGGCGAGCTGGTGCCCAAGCGCCTGGGCCAGAGCTACCCCGAGGCACTGGCGCGCGTCGTGGCGCGGCCCATCAACTGGCTGGCGCTGGCCACCAAGCCCTTCGTGCGCCTGCTGTCCATCTCCACCGAGGCACTGCTGCGTGCCCTGGGCGTCAGACAGGGGCTGGGCAACGCAGTGACCGAGGACGAGATCCACGCCGTGCTGGCCGAGGGCACCAGCGCCGGTGTGATCGAGTCGCATGAGCACCAGATGGTGCGCAACGTGTTCCGCCTGGATGACCGGCAGATCGGCTCGCTGATGGTGCCGCGCGCCGACGTGGTCTGCCTGGACATGCAGGAGCCGTTCGAGGAGAACCTGCGCCGCATCGACGAATCGGACCACGCGCGCTTTCCGGTGGTGCGCGGCGGCATGGAGGACATCGTGGGCGTGCTCAGCGCACGCCAGTGGCTGTCGCGCGCGGTGCGCGACCAGGCCGCGCGCGACCTGAGCGCCCAGCCGCTGCAGACACCGCTGTACGTGCCCGAGACCATCAACGCACGCGAGCTGCTGGACGACTTTCGCCAGACCGACGTGCACATGGCCTTCGTCATCGACGAGTACGGCGAGGTGCAGGGCATCGTCACCGTGCAGGACTTGATCGAGGCCATCACCGGCGAATTCCAGTCGCTGGATCCGGATGATTCCTGGGCCGTGCAGCGCGAGGACGGCAGCTGGCTATTGGACGGCCATATCCCCGTGCCCGAGCTCAAGGACCGCCTGCAGCTGGCCACCGTGCCCCAGGAAGACCGCGGCCGCTACCAGACCCTGAGCGGCATGATGATGCTGCTGACCGGCAAGCTGCCCAGCGTGACCGACACCGTGCAGTGGGAGAGCTGGCAGTTCGAGGTGGTGGACATGGACGGCAAGACCATCGACAAGGTGCTGGCCACGCGCCTGCCTGAGGCGGAGCCCGCGCCGGATCCGGACTATTGATCGGGTTTCATCGCACTTGACGCGTCGCCACCGTGCAAGTCGGGGCCCGGGGAGCCTCGTCGGTGCGGGCGTTGGAGTGCGGCTTTCGCTGCCACGAATGGGTGTCTGAGACCGGAGATTTCTTAGTTAAATTGGCTTCTGACGCTTGCCAGTAAAGCGCAAGTAGCTATGATTTTTATCGACCCCACAAATCCAGCGGCGGATCGGCCACCACGGCGCGCAGGATGTCCGTGCGAGACACATAGCCCACCAGCAGCCCCAGCTCATCGGTCACCGGCAGGCCCGGCAGGCCCGTGTCCAGCAGCACCGGGGCCACGCGGCGCAGCTCGGTATTGGGCGCCACCGTGGGCACGGGGCTGACCATGACCTCGGACACCGCGCGGCGCGCCCGGGCAATGGCTTGCGGCACGGCGCTGCTTTGGGGCAGCAGCTCCAGGGGCGCCATGTCGGCGCGCCGCAGCAGGCCCACGACCCGTCCCTGGGCGTTGACCACCGGCGCCTGGGCCACGCCCTGCTGCGCCAGAACCAGCCAGGCGTTGTGCACCGGCATGTCGGGCGGCACGCTGACAGCGCCCACGGTCATCATGTCGGCCACGCGCGGCACCGGCAGGCGCGCCTGATCCGGGCCTTGCTCGGTCTGCACGTAGGCGGCGGCCGCTTCCTGCAGGCGCTGCTGCTGCGCCGTCTGAGGCTTGACCGCGTTGGTGTGCTGAGCGCTTGCATTGGACTCCAAGGCGTGGGCGCGCAAGCCCTGGGGGCGCTGCACGCGCTGCACCGGCGCCAACTGCGCCAGCTTGCCTGCACCGCCGCGGTAAATCTGCCCGGAAGGGCCAAATACGAAGAACACGCTCTTGCCTCCTGTGCGCAGTGTATCGGCGGGCGGCCACTAAAATCGAGGGCTATGCTAGACATCCTCCTCCTTCGCAAAGACCTCGCCAGCGCCGTCGCCCGGCTTGAAACCCGCAAAAACCCCCAGGCCTTCCTGAACGTGGCGGCCTTCCAGGCGCTGGAGTCCGAACGCAAGACGCTGCAGACGCGCACCGAGGAGCTGCAGTCGCAGCGCAACCAGCTGTCCAAGCAGATCGGGGCGCTGATGGGCAAGGGCGAGAAGGACGCCGCCGAGGCCGCCAAGGCCCAGGTGGCGGCGATCAAGGGTGAACTGGACGGCTCCGCCGCCCGCCTGGAGCAGATCCAGGCAGAACTGCAAACCATGCTGACGGCCGTGCCCAACCTGCCGCACGACAGCGTGCCCGTGGGCGCCGACGACGCCGCCAACGTCGAGGTGCGCCGCTGGGGAAGCCCCAAGGCGTTCGGCTTCGAGGTCAAGGACCATGTGGACCTGGGCGCGCCCCTGGGCCTGGACTTCGACCTGGGCGCCAAGCTGTCAGGCTCGCGCTTTACCGTGATGCGGGGCCCCATGGCGCGCCTGCACCGGGCGTTGGCGCAGTTCATGCTGGACGTGCAGACGGGCGAGCATGGCTACACCGAATGCTATGTGCCCTACATCGTCAACGTCGATTCGCTCAAGGGCACGGGCCAGTTGCCCAAATTTGAGGCCGACCTGTTCGCCGCCAAGAAGGGCGGCCAGGATGGCGAGCCCGTGCCCGACAATGCCGCGCTGTACCTGATCCCGACCAGCGAGGTGCCGCTCACCAACATCGTGCGCGACGAGGTGCTGGCCGAGAGCGAGCTACCCATCAAACTGACGGCGCACTCGCCGTGCTTTCGCTCCGAGGCCGGCAGCTACGGCCGCGACACGCGCGGCATGATCCGCCAGCACCAGTTCGACAAGGTCGAGATGGTGCAGATCGTGCACCCCGACAAGAGCTACGAGGCGCTGGAAGAGATGACCGGCCACGCCGAGGCCATTCTGCAAAAGCTGGGCCTGCCCTACCGCGTGGTGGCGCTGTGCACCGGCGACATGGGCTTTGGCGCCGCCAAGACCTACGACCTGGAGGTCTGGCTGCCGGCGCAGGGCACCTACCGCGAGATCAGCTCGGTAAGCAACTGCGAGGCCTTCCAGGCGCGCCGCATGCAGGCGCGCTTCAAGAACGCCCAGGGCAAGAACGAACTGGTGCACACGTTGAATGGCTCCGGCCTGGCCGTGGGCCGGGCGCTGGTGGCGGTGCTGGAGAACTACCAGAACGCCGACGGCTCGATAACCGTGCCCGAGGCACTGCGCCCCTACATGGGCGGGCTGAAGCGGCTCGCAGGCTGACGCGCGGCCGCGGCTGGACTTTCTGGCAGTCGCACGGCGACTCTTCTGGTTAAACTAGGGTTTTCCCTAGGATTGATTGTGATCGTTCGTGATCGCCCCTCCGGCTGGCGTTTGTTTCTTGTGCTCAGGGGCTCGGTGCTGCAGCGCATCTGGCCCACCATGCTGCTCAATGTTGCGCTTGCCACCGTGGTCACCGCCGCCCATGGCAATTTGTTCAGCGTAAAGATCACGCTCACGGCGATACCGTTCACGCTGATGGGCTTGCCCCTGGCCATCTTTCTGGGCTTTCGCAATACCAGCGCGTATGACCGCTACTGGGAAGGGCGCAAGCTCTGGGGCGAAATAATCCACCGTAGCCGCTCGCTATCGCGCCAGTGCCAGGCCTGGATCCAGGGGTACGGGCCCATCGGGGCGGCGCACCGGGACTCCGATGCGCGCGTGCGCATCGTCCACCGGGCGATCGCCTTCGCCCATGCGCTGCGCCTGCGGCTGCGCGGCCAAAGTGACGAGGCGCTGCTGCGCCAATGGCTGCCCGCAGACGACTTTGCCGCGGTGCGCTCGGCATCCGATCCAACCAATATGATCTTGTTGGGCATGGGGCGAGAGTTGGGGGAGTGCGTGCGTACCGGAAGAATCGATCCCTGCCTGGCGGCCTCCATCGATGACACCCTGTCGTCATTGGCGGCCGCCGCCGCATCATGCGAGCGCATCAAGAACACCCCCATTCCCTTTTCCTACACGTTGCTGCTGCACCGCACGGCGTACATGTACTGTTTCTTGCTGCCGTTTGGCCTGGTGGACACCACGGGCTTCATGACCCCGTTCGTGGTCGGCATCGTGGCCTACACCTTCTTTGGCCTGGATGCGCTGGGCGACGAGATCGAAGAGCCTTTCGGCCTGGAAAGCAACGACCTTCCCCTGGACACGCTGTGCCGCGCCATCGAGATCAGCCTGCGCGAATCGCTGGGCGAGAAGAACCTGCCGGCGCCTATCGGGGCCAACAATTTCCTGCTGACCTGAGCCGCTTGCGCGAGCGTCTTGCGTCCGAAATTTGCTGCTAGAATCGCGGGCTTCGACACACAGGAGAGGTGGCAGAGTGGTCGAATGTACCTGACTCGAAATCAGGCGTAGTGGCAACACTACCGTGGGTTCGAATCCCACCCTCTCCGCCAAATATAACCCTAAGTGATTGATTCACTTAGGGTTTTTTCTTTGGTGGCTTGCCGTCCCGCCCAAACACCCGCCCAAAGTCAACCCGGTAGGCTTGTCGTGTGGTGTAGGGTGTCTGCACTTGATTGCAGCGGACGCGGGGGCGGCGTTCGATCATGCTTGCAGCGATGAACGGGCCTTTGCTTGTACGTGCATCCGGCGCTCTACGTCTTTGAGCAAGTCCGATGGCTTGATGTCGAGTGCGTCACATAGCCGGTACATCATGCGGACGCTCGGACTGTTGCGGCCAAGCTCAATCAGGGACACATAGTTGCGGTCAACCCCGGCCCGCAACGCCAAGTCCGTTTGCGTCCATTTCCGCTTTGTGCGCGCATGCCGCAGTGCCTGCCCGAATGCCTGATCTGGTTCCAAGTTGCTTGCTCAAAATATTGAGCAAGGTTCAGGCGTGATACCCTTCCAAATTCCGTATATATGCGGCAAAAATTGGAGGGATACATTTCATGGCAATGACAGCATGCAAGGAGTGCGGGAAGGCGGTTAGCACGGAAGCGAAGACTTGCCCGCACTGCGGGACATCGGCCCCCGCGAAGAAGAAGGGCAAAGGCGGCATCGGCAAGTGGTTGCTGATCGCGTTCGCTATCGGGCTGGTGGCGATGATCTTGCCCAAGCAAGACAAGACGACAACAGCAGCCAGTGTGCCTCCCAAGGTTCAGGCAAAGTCTCCACCGCCGAAGAAGGCAGAGAAGGTGCTACCCGAAGTGTGCAAAATCACGAAAAAGGACGGCACGCTTGATGCGCGTGAATGCGATCTGGAGGAACTGTGCAAAGACTGGGTTTTCTATCGGCGCAAGGCTGTGGAATACTCCAGCGAAGGTAACGAAGCAAAGGCGGTTGATGCACAACGCAGCTTCAAACAGACAAACATATGGCTGAGTGCCTACCGGGAGGAGGATGTTCAAGCATGCTTAAAGCGGCACGGCGGATGAAGAGCAACGCACTTGCGGTGATGGTTGCTGTTGGTGGTCTGGCATTCGCGCCAGTTGCGCTTGCCGACATGTTTAAGTGCACTGTGGGTGGCAAAGTACAGTATCAGCAGACGCCATGCTCTAGCGGTGAAGAGAAGGCGCTTGACGATAGCAACCGGCGCATGCTCCAGCGCGAGCGCGAAGCAAAAGAGCGGCTGGCGAAGCAGGAGGCAGAGGCCCTGGCCACAAGAGGCACGGCTACCACTGGCAATGAGGGCGAGCGCAAAGCAAGGGCCGAACAAGCCATGCGCTCCTACTTTGAGCAAACGCTGATAGACCCTTCCAGTGTGCAGTTCCGAAACCTTCAGGTGTTCCTTGATGTGCCAGGTTCAAAGCTGCGGACAAGCGGCTCGAAGACCACGCCGCTTGTTGATGTGGTGTGCGGCGAAATGAATTCCAAAAACCGCATGGGTGGCTACGTCGGTTTCAAACCCTTCTACTGGGACAGTGATGAGAAGAAGGCAGTTGGCCCGCTAGATAATCGTGAGTTGGGTGCGATCATGGAAGATTTGGCACGTCGGACTTGCGCTAGCCTAAGCTAAATCCACAGCAACTATACGAATGGGAATTGCCCGTTAATAAAAAGGAGGGAGCCTTGCCTATACTCAGCTTGTCATGCGCCAATTGTTCTGCACCACTGGAAATTGATGGCGAGACAGAACGCTTTACCTGCGGATATTGCGGGAGTGCTCAAATTCTTGAGCGCAAGGGCGGAACGGTCTCGCTAAAAAAAGTAGAAAGCGCAATCAATGCTGTTCAGCGTGGCACGGATCGCACAGCGGCAGAACTTGCGATTCCACGATTGACCCGAGAGCGAGAAGAAGTTCTTGGGGAACGTGCGGCAGCGTTGAAGGCCCATGCTGAAAGCCAAGCGAGGGCGCGCAGCGGGCGATTCAAATTGACTGCAATCATTTTTGTTGCGGTATTCTTTATTGGCGGGATGATTAATGGCTCAATCACCGCAAAACCCGCAATTCAAACTGTGATTAGTCTTGCGTGGGTAGCGAGTTTGTTTGTGCTACCTATTTTTGTTTTTCGCAAGATCAAGCTCCCGCCTAATGATCCTAAGCGGGTGGCAAGCGAATATGATGCGCGACTCTCCCGCATTGACGCGCATTTGCGCGCCAACCGTGAGATTCTAGACAAGCTCCCGCATTGAATGGGATTCTTGCTGCCCTGCAAGACCATTTGCTTACAGCCCCTGATCCGGCCACCACGGCAAACAAAGCCAGTTCTTGAAACAAGGCTTGAATGGGTCATCCACGTAGTTATGGAATTTCCAACGCAGGTCGCTGAAGGGCGGTAGGTCAACGTCATAGACAAGCCCCTTGATGGCATCCCCGAAGCCGGGGGATGCCGAATTGATGATGGCGAAGGTGTCGGGGCCTGTTGGAAGGTCTTCAGACTGATAGCGCAACCCCCATAGCAGGGCTACCGCTTCCCCCCATGCAATTGATTGCAGGATGCTATCGGGCAACGTGTGCAGGGCTTCGGGGTTCGCTTTGTGCGCTGCTTTGGTTGCCTGCCATAGTTGCGCATCCGCCCATGTTGCAAGCTGGGATGCGCGGGCATCCGGTACGGTGGCAGCAATGATCCATGCCATGGCGGCGCGTGTAGCTGGGCTGTGGCCTTGGCAGTCACCTTCCATGCGGCGCGCTTGAAAGCGTTCTCGGGGATCGCTGCTGTACGGCGCGGCGGGTTTGAGGCGCGAGCTAGTATTTTGGGCCGATTCCATGGGTTTCTTCCTGTTTTTTGAAGTGCTTCATCACGTCTTCAAAAAGTGCATTCGCATCTTCCACTGGCGTGAGTGCGGGGGCTGGTAAATCCAGCGCTGCCCGTGCTGCTGACAGTCGCACCTGTGCGGGGTGTTGTTCGTCCATGAGGTCAGACAAGGTTTCCAGCGCCTTCAACCGTTGCACCTTCACGGCATTGAGGGAGTCGGCTTCTATGCTGGCTGTCACCTGCCCAAGCAAGGTACGGAAGGCCGGTAGCTGACCCCAGCGCGTGAGGGTGTGGGGCTCCATACCCAGCGCCTTTGCCGTGGCCTTTCTGCTTGCTCCTGCCGCCAGCGCATACACGGCCTGAACCTGCTTTGCAGATAGGCCAGTAGGCGGTTTATCGGTGGCTGGCGCTTGCTCCATGGGGCTGAACATTTCTGAACATTGGTGAAGGTGCGGGGTTTGCTAGCGTCGCTGCAATCAATTGCAGGATGGCCGGTCAACCCTTGAGGCTTGCACCAGACACGGCACGAAAGCCGGTGTTCGTGGGCAGGCGGGCTTCATCCTTGCGGGTGGTGCCGTTCAAGATGGACGCTGCCAAGCGCCCGCCAAGGTTGCGCAGCGCATGGGCACTGCCAAGGCCCCCGCCTTGCACGTCGCTTTTTTTGGTGGGTGCAAGGCGTGCGAAGGCGGAACGCTTGTCGTTGAAGGCTGCGGCCTTCTCTTCTTCACGACGCTTGCTCAGGGCGCTATCAATCGCGGCCTGAAGGTCTTTGAATTCAACCGCGTTGCCACGTTCGGCGCGTAGCGGCTCCTTGGGACGGTTGAAGGCTTGCGGAATGGGTTTGCCCACGCTCGGGGGTATCTCGGGTTTCGTCCCTGCAATTGGTTGCACGGGTTGAACGGGGGCAATCTTCACGGGAGGGGGTGGTGTGCCAATATCACGGGCAACGGACGCCCCCAAAATCTGCGCGAAATTGGGCGAATATGCCTTATTTGCGGGTGTTTTTGTGGGGGCTTGTTCGCTTTTCAAAACGTGGCCCAATTTAGAAAGGTCAAGCATTTGATTTTCATCCTTGGCTGATTTGATGATACGAAACGGGATACGGTTTGCGCCTTTGGCAACAAGGCTAATGAAGCGTACATCGGCATTTTTCAATTCTCGGGCAACGGTTTTGATTTTCATGATTCAATCCTTTTGAATAATATGTGCATGGTCGCATTTTATCCTACATGATGATTTAATGCCACCATTTAACAGTGCATTCATTTAATCGCTCTCGGTATATTTTTCGATAATGCTTTGATAATTGAGAAAATGCCGAATATGCCCCATGATTTGATGCATTTTCAATGAAGTTATGCCACTGTTTTTCTTTTGACAAGGCGCGGGCTTTTGACAAACTCGCAATATGCAAATGCGGGAACGGGTCTTCAAGTTGGCCTAATTCTGTTGCCATAATTCCGGGGCTTCTCAATCGGGCTTCCACTCGGACTAATGAAGGGCATGGGCAGTGCTGCCCCTTTGCAATCAATTGCAGGCGCTTGTCGTAAATCACGAATTGCCGGGGACTATCCTTGCTGCCCACGTAAATTGCACCTTTTTCACCGCCTTTCTGCCAAATATCGCCTTTTTTTGCGTGAGCAGTCCACGGCAACAAGTCTTGCTTATCCACTCCCACAAAATCACGGGCAATCTCAAGGTAAGAAATCTTGCCAGCATCCATTGCGTGATCCAGGCTATACACCGGGTCATGATCTGCGGCAAGGGTGTTGAATAGGGCTTGGAATTTCTGCCATGCTGGGAAGTATTCAGGGCGGGTTATATGATCCGGCCATAACTCCCACTGCCAATAGCGGTATTGGGTCTTGCTAATCCCTGTATTGATCTGTGCAATTGATTGCAAGCCATCCTTTAGCATCAAGCGTGATCCATACTGCCCCCGCCAATGCTTGATATGCGGTGAGTCTGCCACATCACCAATACCATGCAGGATAGACAAGGCCACACTGTATTGAGCTGGTGTTAAGGGGATGGTTATTTTCATTCTGTCTATCTTTTCTTTCAACCTTTGAACTACCGCCATAAGTAGTCCTTTCATTCATTCTCATACTCTTGTTTTACCCCTCCATCCTCTTCTCTATCTTCCCTAAACCGCCTTACTAGAGGAACGGAAGGTTATAGGGTCGAGATTGTTGGAAGGGGTTTGATATTGCCCGTTAGACTGTTATAATGAAGGCTCATTCCTTCTCTACTCAGAGACTTTCCCCCGCTACTGGTAGGTATGCGGGGGATTTTTTTGTCTATACGTGCTTCACCTTTGGATACTTAGCATAAAGATAATCAAGGAACTCCCGCTCTTTTCCTCTTGCCCAAAATTCGGCGGGCGTCCCGTGTATCCGTCCTTCGCGTAGCCCTTGAACAAGTTCCTCTGAGCCATTAAAGTAATCATGCGGGTTCCCATTTGGATCGTCCGGCAATACCACTGCGGATAGTATTTGAAGCAGCTTCCATCCATGCACTGGATTCCCCCATTGATCCACTACATCCAAGGGATCATGGATTTCTTGATTTTCAAAAGAGAAAAGCTGTATTTCATTCATGACATCGGAAACCTTGGGTTTCGTGTTCTTGCTTTTGCTCTTTTTATTTTTCTTGGCAATCAAAGTTATAGCCATCTTCATTCCTTCTCATTTGGTTTATGTAGTTGTTGCGTGTTTGGCCTGCTATGCCTCTAACTCTGCGTGCAATGCGTAGATGTCGGGAATCTCGTCCCAATCGTCCCCGTCCGTGGTCTCAAGAGTAAATCGCTTGTGCAGTGGAAGGGGCTCCAAAATGGAATCACGCTGCCAATCCCTCACGACTAGACCGGAACCCTCCAAAAGCTCGTTGCACAAACGCATGACGATCTTGGCTTGTTGTCGCCGTGGTTTCGGGGTGTGGTTTGCCACGGGTTACCCTCCCGATATGAAGGGGGCAATCTCAGTGGTGACCCAATAGGGCGCGGGGCGTTCGCCTGTGCCTATATGGCCTGCTGGGGGTGGAATCTTTCCCGCCTTGCGCAGCTTGTAGAACTGCGCACCAGACACGCCAAACAATGACAGCATGTGCCCCGTGCGTAGGCGCATGGGAAGGTCAAGGCGGATGCCGTCAACAGGGAGGCGCTTTGCCTGCCCCTTCTTGGGCTTGTCGGGTGTTGCGGCCTTTGCCGATGGTGCCGCTGGGGTAGCGGTCTTGCTAACCGCTGGTGCGGTTGCTTCGGGCGCTTTTGCTTCGCCCTTCTTGATAATCTTCAGTGCCATTTTTCTGCCTCATACAATCAAAATCCGATTGCAGGGCTTCAGGCACAAAAAAGGAGTGCGCGGAAGCCCTACAGCTTCCCTCGGCACTCCATTGACTTATGAGGTTGCGCTAATTATATCAAGTGCTCTACTGGCGTCAATAGTCACGCATTCACGGATTTCAGCGGGATAACATTTTCTACCTGCACTTGCGGCAAATCGACGTAATCCGCCCAATCCTGCATTAGTTTTCTGCGCTTTTCAATTTGTGTGCCGTGCATGTACGCGGCTTCCACTTTATTTTCCAGCGTGTGGGCAAGGGAGAATTCCAGCATGTCACGGGGGTAGGCGGTTTGCTCCCCTCCCCAGGTGCGGAAGGTTGACCGGAAGCCATGGGGGACGGCTTCAACCTTCATGCGGCGCATTACGGCGGTTAGGGTCATGTCGGAAAGCACCTTGCCCCGTGGGGAGGGGAAAACAAGGTTGGTGCCTGCCGTGGGTTCAATCGCTGCAATCAAGTGCAGGGACTGCTTTGACAGTGGCACGGTGTGCGGCTTGCCTGCCTTCATGCGGTCGCCGGGGATCGTCCATAGCCCTTTCTTCAGGTCGAATTCTGCCCATGTTGCCCCGCGTACTTCACCGCTGCGGGCGGCGCAAAGGATGGCGAATTCAAGGGCGCGGGCTCCCGTGCCTTCCTGCTGGCGTAGTGCCTTCATGAAGGGGTTCATTTCCGCGTAGGGGATGGCCTTGTGATGTTCGGTCTTTTGAATTTTGTTCGGGGCCTTCAGGATGGCGTCTAGGTGACCTTTCCAGCGTGCGGGGTTCAGGCCATCGCGGTAACCGTGAACGGATGCCCAATTCAGCACGGATTCAACCCGCCCCCGCAAGCGGCTTGCCGTTTCGGTCTTCGCATCCCATAGCGGGGCGTTGCCCTTGTCGGCTTGGGGCTGGTTCAGCACGTCTAGGACGTGGGGCAATGCAACCGATTGCACGGACAGTTTGCCGATGGTCGGGAAGGCGTAGGTTTCCAGCGTTGCAAGCCATTGGGCTTGATGCTTCGCGTTCTTCCACTCGCCTTTGCGCTCGGCTACGTAGGTTCGGGCGCACCATTCAAAGGTCTTCAAAGCGGCTTGCTGCGCCAGCAATGCGGCCTTTGCTGCCTGCTTTTCGGCTACGGGGTCAATCCCTTTGCCGATGGCTTCCCGCGTGTCTCTGGCCTTGTTGCGCGCTTCGCTGAGGCTGGTTGAGGGGTAGCCACCCAAACCGATTTCACGGCGCTTGCTGCCCATCCTGACCCGAAGTAGCCACGTTCGCCCGCCCGTGGGTGTGACTTCCAAAATCAGGCCAGCTACCCCGCCCACGGCATGGCTACCGGGGGAAAGGTTCTTCACTTCCAATGCGCTTAGTTCCTTGGCTACCTTTGGCATGCCTGCCCCTTCCGTGCGTTGATCTTGGTTTGGGTGTGAATCCCTGTTTGGGAGTCGCACCAGCGGTTTGCAATTGATTGCAGCGGGGTCTATGCCTACCCGCCCAAACACCCGCCCAAAATTTTACGCTAGAGGGTAGATTTCTGTAAACGTTTGGATATATGTTTTTGGCGTTTTTCCCTTGTGTGACGCTGGGTTAGTGCAACGATAGGAGATGACTGTAAACCTTCAAAAATTCGATTCCGGCGGACACCCTCTCCGCCAAAAGTACTAAGCGCCATGCGGCTTCCAAGCCCATGGCGCTTTTTTACTCCACTTTCTACCTCACTCGTTGGTGTGGGAGGAGTGCAGTCTATGATGGTTGCCCCCTATGCCGATAGTCTGATCGCATCTCCCAGATTTTTTTGAACGGAGCAAACCATGAGCGACTTGGTCGATTGCATCGTCGTCGGTGCCGGCGTGGTGGGCTTGGCCGTGGCGCGTGCGTTGGCCTTGGCTGGGCGCGAGGTACTGGTGCTGGAGGCTGCGAATGCCATCGGCACGGAGACCAGCTCGCGCAACAGCGAGGTGATTCACGCCGGCATCTACTACCCTCAGGGCTCGCTCAAGGCGCGGCTGTGCGTGCAGGGCAAGGCCATGCTGTACGACTATTGCGGCGCGCGCGGCGTGCCGTATCGGCGTTGCGGCAAGCTCATCGTGGCCACAGCGCCCGAGCAGTTGGCGCAGCTCGATGGCATCAAGCAGCGTGCCGCCATCAATGGCGTGGATGATCTGCAGTGGCTGTCGCGTGACGAGGCGCGGGCGCTGGAGCCGGAGCTCGAATGCGTGGCCGCACTGCTGTCGCCCAGCACGGGTATTGTGGACAGTCACGCGCTCATGCTGACGCTGTTGGGCGACCTGGAGAACGCTGGCGGACTTTTGGCATTGAATTCGCCTCTATCGCAAGCACAATGTGCGTCAGATGCTATTCATATTGAAGCAAACGACGGCACTCGCATCAGCGCGCGCACGGTAGTCAACGCCGCCGGCCTGCATGCGCCGGATCTGGCGCGCCGCTTCGAGGGGCTGAACCCGATCCACGTGCCGCGCGCGGCCTATGCCAAGGGCAACTATTTCACATTGTCCGGCCGCGCGCCTTTCAATCACTTGATCTACCCCGTGCCCGAGGCCGCAGGCCTGGGTGTGCACCTGACGCTCGACCTGGGCGGGCAGGCCAAGTTTGGCCCCGACGTTCAGTGGGTCGATGGGCCCCACGACCTGGTGGTGGACGCCAGCCGCGGGCAGGGCTTTTATGCCGAGGTGCGCAAGTACTGGCCGGGCCTGCAGGATGGTGCGCTGGCTGCCGGCTATGCTGGCATACGCCCCAAGATCCACGGCCCGCATGAAGCGGCGGCAGATTTTCTGATCCAGGGCCCCTCCGATCACGGCGTGGCGGGGTTGGTGAATCTGTTCGGTATTGAATCGCCGGGTTTGACCAGCGCGTTGGCGATTGGCGCGCATGTTGCCGAGATGCTGCGCTAAGATGAGGCATTCGCTCGCGTGCGTGCCATGTGTGGCGTCTTACCGTTGTTTTCTGCTATGAAAGGCTTGTTTATGTCCACCGTTTCCGAAACCGTCTCTACTTCCCAGGGTGAACTCGAAAAGCTGGTTGGTGACCTGCGTGGTCTGCTGGCCAGCCGCGATTTGGACGGTATTCCCGAGATCAAGCTGCTTCGCCAACGCCTGGACGATGGCATTCACACCGTTCGAGACGCCACGGTGCGCGCTGCGCACGAAGCTGCCCAGCAGGCCAAGGATGCGGCTCGCGCCGCCGATCGTTATGCGCATGACGAGCCCTGGCGTGTGGCCAGCGCTGCACTTGCCGTAGGCGCCTTGGTGGGCTTCTTGCTGGCGCGTCGCTGATCAGTCGATGGCGCGCGTCAACTGGGCCTCGTTGTTGAACCTGCAGGGCTTGGCCGGGCGTTGGCGCACGGCCATGACCGAAGGGGCAACGGCGGTTGAAGACCGCATGGAGCTGGCGCGTCTGGAGTGGGTTGACCACAAACGCCGCCTGGCGCTACTGGCCTTGCTGCTGGTGGTTTTTGGCGTGCTCGCCGTGGTTGCCCTGTTGCTGTTGTCGGCGGCAGTGCTGGTGCAGTTCTGGGACACGCCCCAGCGTGCCATGGTGGCCTGGGTGCTGGCGGGTGTGTGGATGGTGGCCTGTGGTGTGGTGCTGGCGGTTTTGCTGTCTTGCGCACGCAAGGCACGCAGCGCGTTTGCGCTCACGCGCAGCGAGCTGGCGCGGGATTGGCGTGTGATCAGGGAGCAGCTTTGATGCCCACTACAACTTCCTCCAAGGCTCCCATTCCGACGCCTGAGCAGCAGCAGGTGCTCGACCGCATCCATGCGCAGCGCGAACGTGTGATCCAGCGCCGCCATGCCATGCGCCAGGCGCGTGCTGCCGCCGCAGTGCAGGGACGCGTCAATCCGAATGACCCACTGCTCACGCGCTTGCTCACGTTTGCGCGCCTGCACCCGGTGGTGCTGGGCGCCGTGGCGGGCATCGCCGCATTGGCAGGGCCGAATCGCGTTGCGCGCTGGGCGGGTGTGGTGCTGCCGGCCATTTTGCGCATGCGGCGCGGGTGATTGCGCTGCGATTCGTACAAGGGCCGCGCATGCGGCCCTTTGCAATTTCAGCGCATGGCTTTGATGGCGCGTGCCGCGCGGCCCACCAGCGCCGGGCCTTCATAGATCAGGCCGGTGTAGATCTGTACCACGTCGGCGCCCGCGCGGATTTTGCTGATGGCATCTTCGGCGCTCATCACGCCGCCCACGCCGATGATGGGGTAATTCGAGCCTAACTGGGCGCGCAACTGGATGATGACGGCGTTGCTTGCGGCCAGCACCGGTGCGCCGCTCAGGCCACCTGTTTCCTGGGCGTGTGCCATGCCTTGAACCGCGTCGCGGCTGATCGTGGTGTTGGTGGCAATCACGCCGTCCATGCCATGGCGCAGTAGCGTGGCAGCAATCACGCCAACCTGGCCTTCGCTGAGGTCGGGTGCGATCTTTACGAAGATGGGCACGCGCCGGCCTTCACGCTGGGCCAACTGCTCGCGGTGTCCGGCGATGGAGCCGAGCAGATCGTCCAGCGCCTCGTCGCTTTGCAGGGCGCGCAGGTTCTTGGTATTGGGCGAGCTGATGTTCACCGTCACATAGTCGGCATGCGGGTACACGCCCTCCAGGCAGGTCAGGTAGTCGCGCGTGGCCTCTTCGATCGGCGTGGCCGCGTTCTTGCCAATGTTCAGGCCCAGCAGCAACGGCTTGCCCTGTCGGCGCACCTGCGATTGCTGCACGTTGGCGATGAAAGCGTCCAGCCCCTCGTTGTTGAAGCCCAGGCGGTTGATGAGTGCGCGCGCCTGCGGCAGGCGGAACATGCGCGGTCTGGGGTTGCCTGGCTGCCCCTTGGGTGTGACGGTGCCCACCTCGACAAAGCCGAAGCCCATGGAGGCCAGGCCGTCGATGCAGCGCGCATTCTTGTCCAGGCCTGCAGCCAGGCCCACGCGGTTGGGAAAGCGCAGGCCGGCGAGGGTGATGGGGTCGCTCACGGTTTCATTGCACCAGGCCCATTGCATGGGAGTGCGCTGGCCGCGCGCCAGCATGTCCATGGTCAGTTCGTGGGCGGCTTCGGCATCCATGCCGAAGAGAAAGGGGCGGGCGAGGGCGTAGGGAAGGAGTGACATGGGGATAATTGCGGATTCACTGACGATTTTCCCCCATGACTGCACCCAACTCTCTCTCCCAAGACGAACTCAAGACCCTGGTCGGCCAGGCGGCGCTGCACTACGTGGTGCCCGGCGAGATCGTGGGCGTGGGCACGGGATCGACGGTCAACAAGTTCATCGACGCACTGGCGACGATCAAGGGCAGCATCCGCGGCGCGGTGTCGAGTTCCGAGGCCAGCACCGCGCGCCTGAAAGCCCTCGGCATTGCCGTGTTCGATGCCAACGAGGTCGAGAATTTGTCGGTGTACATCGACGGCGCGGATGAGATCGACGCAGGCGGCTACATGATCAAGGGCGGCGGCGCGGCACTTACACGCGAGAAAATCGTCGCCGCGCTGGCGCAGCGCTTCGTCTGCATTGCCGATGAATCCAAGCTGGTACGGACGCTGGGCGCCTTTGCGCTGCCGGTGGAGGTGATTCCCATGGCGGCGGCGCAGATTGCGCGCCGTTTCAAGGCCCTGGGTGGCCAGGCCACGCTGCGCCAGAAGGATGGACAGCCCCTGGTGACCGACAACGGCCAGCACATCATGGATGTGCGTGGGCTGATGATCGGTGACCCGCTGGCGTTTGAAAGCCAGGTGAACCAGTGGCCCGGAGTGGTCACAGTCGGCGTGTTTGCGCACCAGAAGGCCCATGTGTGCTTGCTGGGTACTGCACAGGGCGTGCGCACACTGGCGTTCTAGTGCAGTGTTGGACGCTTGATGGAACAAATAAAACCGATGGATTTTGGGTCTGGGCCAGGCGCAAACCGGAGCGATAGCCGTAGCTATCGCGAGGATTTGCAACGCCGCCCAGGCCGAAAAGGCGCGGTTTTATGTTCCAGATAGCGTCGAACACTGCACTAGTAAAAGTCCATAGAGTGTTGCCATCCGCAAGCGTGTGGCCCGGCAGGGCCGCGCTTCGCAACCCGCACAATGGCCCGAGCCGTTTCTCGCTGGCGGGAAGGTGGTTGCTTTCGAGCATCCACAACAGCCAACCCGGCAGGCTCTGGCGCTCGGGCAGAGCGTGCGTCAGCGGGGCCAGCCGCTGGGCGCTGCCTTGCACCAGCGCGGGCAGCACCGCTGGCTCGGTGCGCTGCACCTTCGCATTTCAGCGCCAGATGCGCCATCACCGCCCCAGCGGCTTGCTTCAATGACTTCTCACCAAATTTTTCGCTCCCAGATCGCACGGAAATCCCCATGCAATCAGTGCGCTTGGATCATCAAACTCGAAAGACCTTGAAAGGGGTGGTTGTCACCGGGGCTGCATTCTCCCTTTGGCACGCCGACAGCGCCTTGCGTGTGGCTTCTCCCATTGGGTGAGTGGGCACGATCGGCGCAAAGCAGCTCCAGCACTGCGTTTGCGAGAAGTTCAGGAGGTCGTACTGCCGGACTTGGGTTCAATGCCTATGCATGATTGGGAAACGAAACTACACCTGATCCGCGCTCAGCCCTGCCGTCTGGCTGAACCCGCCATCGACATAGGTGATCTCGGCCGTCACGCCGCTGGCCAGGTCGCTCATCAGGAAGGCAGCCACATTGCCCACGTCCTCGATGGTCACGTTGCGGCGCAGCGGGGCGGCGTCGGCCACGCGGCCGAGCAGCTTGCCGAAGTCCTTGATGCCGCTGGCGGCCAGGGTCTTGATCGGGCCGGCGCTGATGCCGTTGGCGCGGATGGCGCGGCCGTCCTCGGTGCGGCCCACGGCCTCGGCCAGGTAGCGCACGGAAGCTTCCAGCGAGGCCTTGGCCAGGCCCATGGTGTTGTAGTTCGGGATCGACCGCAGCGCGCCCAGGTAGCTCAGCGTCAGCAGCGCGGACTTGTCGTTCAAATAGGGCAGGGCGGCCTTGGCCATGGCCGGGAAACTGTAGGCGCTGATGTCGTGCGCGATGCGAAAGCCCTCGCGCGACAGGCCTTCCAAAAAGTTGCCGGCAATCGCCTCACGCGGGGCAAAGCCGATGCTGTGCACGAAGCCGTCAAACTTGCCCCAGGTGGCGGACAGGTCGGCAAACA
>JADHED010000471.1_pt1 | contig 48250 bp, 35 predicted proteins | sample 8952041 | NCBI WGS metagenome assembly JADHED01 (sample SAMN16124423, study PRJNA663239) | bioreactor sludge metagenome | isolation source: sludge (control) | place: India:Bengaluru | collected 2018-09-08 | reverse complement strand
TCCGTGATAGATCTTTAAAAGATGCTTCTCCGTTTATTTGTCCCCATAGCATTGGTAGAGTGCTGTATAATATCATGAATATGAGTAGAGGCGGCATGATACGGGTGAAGCGGTGCCGATAGAACTGCCAAGTACTCTGTTCTTTCTTCATAGGTACAAGAAGAAATGCAGATACAATCATAAATAATGGGACTGACATACGCGAGAAGCCATCGAATACAGCTACCCACAAACGGTCTGCTTCTGATGCCAGATAAGATTCCGGACCTGCCATATCTGTAGATCCGGTAGCACCATAGAAGTTTTCACTAGCGTGCACTATCATGACAAGTAGACATGCAAAAACGCGTACATAATCTAAAAATACGATACGTTTCATTTTGGTTAAAGTGTTATTGTTAAGAGGTAATTCATTTTGTAAGTGTTTATCATAGTATGCATAATGGAGAATATATATCTTGTTGATTCTTTGAGTATTGTTTTATTTTATGCAAAGATAAAAAAAACTTGAGAGTCTGTCTTCCTTTTAAAAATATACAATTTATCGAAAGCCTTTGTGTAATATATTTCAGACGTGGAAGTATATAGTAGGTGAGATTATGCTCTAATTATATATGTCTTTATTGAAAAGCGTGGTTTATATAATAATAGTATGAGGGACGGCGTATCACTTTTTAATGAAAAGCATTATATCTTTCTTCGCTATATTTACCGATACTGATACTCTCAGTTTCTATTAGCAATCATCGTCATGTTAAGTCTGCGTTGTTCACTTATTTGAGCGATACCCCGAGAGCGTGGCAATACAAAAAGTCCCTAACCAGTTTGTCGCCTTAACCTCATACCCACACATACTTTTAAACCATTATGTCTAGCAAAACTATAACTTACTCTAAAACTATAGTGAGAAACTCTGATTTTTGCGTAAAAGTAACCGTTATTGCTTCAGACAACTGTCCCATAACTTAAAAACTCCGTTTAAGTTATGGGACAATATGCTTTTTTTATAATCTATTAACGATGTATTACATCGAAAGTGGTTTTTATTCAATTTATATCCTCTGTTTTTATTATTGTTTTCGGAAATAAATTTGTAGGAATATACTTGTCCGTGCTTTCATAAATTCTAATTATTATTATTAAATTGCGCTCGTAAAATCTATGCTTTATCTAATATTAGGATTCATTGTTACTAAGCATAGAACTCTTCCCTGAGGAGTGATTGAACAGGATTTTGCATTAATGACTTATTATTTTTAGTATATACAAAGAAAAACATGAAAGGAAAACTCTTCTTATTTTGCTTATTGTTGTGGTTTGTTGCCCCAATTCTACAAGCGGCACGTGTGGATACGGTTCTGGTTAAGAGTCCATCAATGGGTAAAGATGTCCAAGTTGTATATGTACTTCCCGATAGAGCTTTGGGAAAGAAAGCACAAGCTTGTCCAGTCATCTATTTATTACATGGGTATTCCGGTAATGCAAAATCTTGGATCGCTTTAAAGCCCAATCTGCCTCAAATCGCCGATGAGAAAGGCGTTATTTTTGCTTGCCCTGATGGCAAAAACAGTTGGTACTGGGATAGCCCGGTTAACCCATCTTATCGCTACGAAACGTTTATATCTTCTGAATTGGTAAACTTTACCGATACTCATTATACTACTATTGCTTTAAAACGTGGGCGTGCCATTACCGGCCTGAGTATGGGAGGGCACGGTGCGCTTTGGAACGCTTTTCGCCATACAGATGTGTTTGGTGCAGCCGGCAGTACCAGTGGAGGGGTTGATATCCGCCCTTTCCCGATGAATTGGGAAATGAATAAGCAATTGGGGGAATTTGCTGCCAATAAAGATTCGTGGGATCGGCATACGGTAGTGAATCAATTGGATAAACTCAAAAATGGCGATTTAGCAATTATTGTGGATTGTGGCGAAGGTGACTTCTTCTTGGAAGTAAATAAGGATTTGCATAAGCGTCTTTTGGCAAGAGGTATTGACCATGATTTCATAACTCGCCCTGGAGTACATAATGGAGAGTACTGGAACAATTCTATCGATTATCAGATACTCTTCTTCACTAAGTTCTTTAAAAAATAGTCACCTGACTAATATATTATAAAGGGGTTGGGAGGGCTTACAGCATCTTCCAATCCTTTTTATGCATTAATCCTACCTATGCTTAAGGGTGATCATCCTTACATAATTCTTAATCTGTAGTATTTTCACTCTTTTACCCCTTCTGTATGGAGCTGTTTTTTTGCAATGATGTGTTATAGCCTCTTTGGCTAACATTATTTACATATGTTACTTATTGTTTTAAATTAGGTGTTGTAATACTTATTATAATCAATCTGCATTATACTCCGATAATACCTCAATCTAGGTATTGGTTCTGTAAAAGTTATAATAAAAGTCTTTAAAATCATTATTTATGGTGATTGCAGCAATATTTATGGCATTGTAATTTTGCATCGGAAAACACAGCCTGCGTACATATCTAAGGAGTATAAGAGAATAAGAGAGGTGAAGGGGCTGTCCAAAGCTACACGAAATACAATTTTATAATCTGAAATCTTCCGGAGATTGAAGCGGACTGTGATTGAACGTTTCAAAAAGAATGATTGCATGCAAAATTAACATGCATAGAATGTTATTTAAAAAAATTACAGATGAAACAGCAACGCACTTTTTTACGCCTATTTGGCACGCTATTTTTTTTGATGAGTATTACATTGTCCTTATCGGCGCAGCAGAAACAAGTTATTATAAGCGGACGAATATTTACCTCAGAGGGGAATCCTGCATCCAATGTTAATGTTACGTTAGGAGGATTGAATAGAATCGGAATGTCTAATAAGCAAGGCTTCTATAAGATAACAGGCGTTCCTGCCGGACAATATGTCGTATCATTTACGTCCGTAGGATTCCAGACGGCTAAACTGGGAGCGAATGTGGAGAATGGCCGTGACTTACATTTACAGGATGTATTTCTTGAAGAAAATGTAGAAAGTCTCACTGAGATAGAAATTATGGCTCATAAGAAAAATCCTTTTGCACAGAAAATCAGTGAGTCTGCAGCCAAATTACCACTTAGTAATTTGGAAAATCCTCAGGTTTATAATACGATAACTAAGGCAGTGTTAAAAGAACAAGTCATCACCGACCTAAATACGGCGCTCAAGAATGCAACCGGTGTGGCTCGTTTGTGGGAGAGTACAGGTCGTCAAAACGATGGAGGTGAATATTACACCATGCGTGGATTCTCACTGCAACCAACTATAGTAAACGGAGTTGCCAATCTTAGTAACGGAGCTTTGGACCCGGCTAATGTAGAAAGTATCGACGTAATAAAAGGTCCGTCCGGAACGCTTTATGGTGGCAATATAATTTCTTATGGCGGTTTGATTAATGTGGTAACGAAGAAACCGTATGATACTTTTGGAGGAGAAATAGGATATGTAACAGGTAGTTACGGACTTAATAGAGTTACTGCAGATATTAATAATCCACTAAGTGGAAAAGCGAGCGTTCGTGTCAATGCAGCTTATCACTATGAAAAATCATTTCAAGATGACGGTTTTTCCAAGTCATTTTTCATAGCACCGAGTTTCAAGTTTAAAGCTTCGGATCGTTTGACATTCCTCATTAATACAGAATATAAGTCGTTGGAACGTGCTAATGTGCCTATGATCTTCCTGTATCGTTCTGCTCCGGTCACTTTCTCAAATACCGATCTCTTTGAACAGAATTATAAGAAATCTTATGCCAGCGATGAACTTACCATCAATAATCCTACTTATGGGATGCAAGCTCAAGCTTTATATCAGATCGACAATCACTGGAACTCTCAAACTATCGTATCTGCCAGCAATACTAAATCTAATGGATATTATCAATATTTGTGGGATAATGTAAATGGTAGCGATTTTACCCGCTATATATCTAAGGTAAATTCTTCGACTGATGCGCTGAATGTTCAGCAGAACTTTACTGGTGATCACAAGTTTGGCAATATGCGGAACAGGGTTGTCATCGGCATTGACTATTTGCAAAAAGAGTATCGCAATAACGGTAACCCGTGGGTTGGTGATGGAGTAGTGTCTTTGTCGAAACAAACCGATACGGGAGTTTTAACAGCTGCAGGAGTTGATGCGTTGATTGCTGCCGGTACGGGTGTTGATGTATCTAACTCTACCGTGAAAATATGGAGTGGCTATGTATCCGATGTCATTAACTTTACTCCGCAGTTATCTGCTTTAGCCGGATTGAGATTGGATAATTATTCTGCTACAACTTCATGGAATAGCAAAGAGGTTAAGAACCAGGTTACATTCTCCCAAAAATTAGGTCTTGTCTATCAGCCTGTTTTAGATAAACTCTCGTTATTTGCCAATTACATGAATGGTTTCCAAAATCTGGAACCGGTGGTGCATTATGATGCCCAAGATAATAGTACGATGGAAATACTCGATCCGGAAAGAGCGAATCAATGGGAAGTAGGAGTAAAGGGTAGCTTGGACAGAGTGTCTCTAACGGCAAGTTACTATAATATCCGGGTATCAAACAAAACTATGGCCGATCCAGCAAATATAAAGAATGTAATTCAAGGAGGTGTAGTGAAGAGCAGAGGAGTGGAAGTTAATCTTATAGCCAACCCATTCACCGGATTGAATATGATTGCGGGCTACAGCCATAACTATAATAAGATAGCCAAGGATGCAGCGGATGGTGATTATCTTGGCCTTCGTTCGGAAGATGCCGGTCCTGCCGACATGATTAATGTCTGGATGAGATACAACTTCAATACAGAAGCTCTGAAAGGATGGGCGGTTGGTGCCGGAGCGAACTATGCTTCTGATTACAAGACACTCAATCGTCACTCAACCGGTAGCTTTACTTTACCCAGCTATACTATCTTTAATGCATTGATATCTTATACGGGAGATAGTTATACTGTCAGCTTGAAGGGAGATAACCTTGGGAATAAGAAATATTTTGGAGGTTGGAGTACAGTCACTCCTCAGAAGTTGCGTACTGTTTCTTTAGCATTGAGCTATAAGTTTTAATAAAAAACATGGGCAAAGATTTTCCAAAGAATGGGAATCTTTGCCTATTTTTGTTTTTGCAATGATGAATTCTTATTATGGAAGATAAATAAAGGTATTTATGAAAATTAGGAAAATAGCCTATCAACTCCATCTTTGGCTGGGTTTGATATCCGGATTAATTGTTTTTGTGGTTTGCTTCACCGGAGCAATATGGGCACTTAAACTCAATGGATGGGTGGATAATGATGAGTTAAATACTCATAAGACAAATGGGCAAAATATTTTGCTTGAACCTTCCTGGGTGATAGATCATGCAAGCAAAGCATTCAAAGGCAATATTCCCAACTCTATTAATTACACTAAGGATGGTACTATTGGTGCGTATTACCGGGGTAAAGATGGCGGTTATTCTTTGCAAATGAATCCTTTTACCCGTGAGACACTTTCAATTAGAGGACTTGACGGAAAATATCTCGACTTTTGGGAATTTATTGGTGCGGGGCATTTTTCGCTTTGGCTCCCTTATAACATAGGCCGACCTATTGTGGGATACGGAACACTGGTTTTTGCCATTGTTTTACTTACAGGATTGGTGCTTTGGTTACCCAAGAGCAAAAAAGCATTGAAAAACAGCCTGCGTTTTAATTGGAAAAAGGAGACTGGTACCCAACGTAAAATGTACGACCTTCATAATGTTTTTGGCTTTTATACCGCTTTCATATTACTCATTATCTGTCTTACAGGTATGGTATGGGGTGTGGAATGGTGGTCAAATGGCTTATATAAAATAACCTCCGGAGGTAGGGAGTTACCCGAGTGGAGGATGGCGCAGTCCGATACCACCTCTGTTGCTACCTCAGTAAAAGATGTATATGCCGGTATTGACTCTTTGTTTTCCTCATTGGTACGGAGTAATCCCCGTGCAGAAGCTTTTATGATCAATGTACCCGACAGTGCGGACAAATCGTCGGCTATAATGATTACCGTATTTCCTGAAAAGAAACTCTATTATAATGCAGACAGATATTCATTCGATAAATACACTTTCAAACCTATTCAGGTGAGCCATCCTTATCAAGGTCGGTATCAGGATAAGGATTTTGCCGATAAATTGCGTCGTATGAATTATGATATTCATATTGGAGCCATCGGAGGTACGGCAGGCAGGCTATTGGTGTTTCTTTCTACAATATTAGGTATGAGCCTTCCGTTGACCGGCTTTTATCTTTTCATTAAAAAGAAGACTAAGAAGAAAAAATCTAAGATTATAAAATGAGATGTCTGATATGACGTTTTGATTCGAAAAGACTTAATCTTTTTACTTTTTTTAGCAAAAAGATATAATCCATGCAACTTAGTTGCATGGATTAATTTTTATATTTGCACAAGAAATGAGACCTATATTATCCATATTGATAAGTGTTTATTTTCTGTTTCTTGCGATACTTCCTTGTCATTGCAATTTACAGTTGGCGGAATCTTGCACTCATAATGATACGGAGCAAGTCATTTCAACAGTCACTCACCATGATGATATGGATAAAGATGCATGTACTCCGTTCTGTTCCTGCTCTAATTTTCATAACTCCAATTTTGTAGTAGAAGACAATATAGACCTTCCAAGCGTGGAATGTATTCCGGCTAAAAAGATTGCCGTGTATAGTGAAAATAAAACATCTTCTTATCTTCAGCATTTTTGGCGACCACCGCAAGTTTAAGTATAACATTTTATGTCTTTGTTCAGACGCATCTGGTGTAGGTGTGTCTCATCGATCTATTGTTATAATTAAATATGTAAAGCATGTTTCAGAAACTAATTAAATTCTCTATTGAGAATAAATTGGTGATTGGGGTGGCAACTATAGCTCTCATAATTTGGGGTGGTTATTCGCTTTCTCAATTACCGTTTGACTCAACTCCCGATATCACTAATAATCAGGTACAAGTCATTACCCAGGCTCCTTCATTGGGCGCACAGGAGGTGGAGCAGTTTATCACTACTCCCTTAGAAATGGCTCTTGCCAATATACCTAAAGTTACCGAACGAAGAAGCATCAGTCGCAGTGGCTTATCCGTCATCACCCTTGTGTTTAAAGAGGATGCTGATGTGTATTGGGCCAGGCAACAAGTGAGCCAGCAGCTAAAAGAAGCTGAAGAGGTTATTCCGGAAGGAATAGGAAAGGTAGGGCTAGCTCCCATCACGACCGGCTTGGGTGAGATTTATCATTACACTATAAGAGCGAAAAAAGGTTACGAAAATAAATACAGTATATCCGATTTGCGAACGATGCAGGATTGGATTGTCAGAAAACAGCTTTCGGGTACCGAAGGTGTAGCGGAAGTGAGCGGATGGGGCGGATTTGTGAAGCAATATGAGGTTGCGATAAACTCTGATAAGTTGAATGCCGCTAACATTACCATCCCCGAGCTTTATACCGCGCTCGTTAATAATAACGAGAATACGGGAGGCAGTTATATTGAGCAATATAGTAACCAATACTTCATACGCGGATTAGGTGTGGTATCCTCATTGGAGGATATCGAAAAAATACCGGTTAAGACAGTCAACGGTATGCCTATTCTTGTCAGGGATGTTGCACAAGTGCAATACGGCAGCGCTACAAGGTATGGTGCTGTAACCCGTAACGGTGAAGGAGAAGTGGTAGCCGGCATTTCGCTGATGTTGAAAGGAGAAAACTTCCAACAGGTTATTAAGAATGTAAAGTCGCGTTTGGTTCAGATACAGAAGAGCCTGCCTGAAGGAGTGGTTATCGAGCCTTTTATTGATCGCACCCAGTTAGTGGACCGGGTGACGGGTACCATTACCCGAAATCTGATAGAAGGAGGCCTGATTGTAATATTCATCCTTATTTTATTTTTAGGAAATTATAGAGCCGGATTGGTTGTGGCATCCGTCATTCCCTTATCCATGCTTTTCGCTTTTGGCATGATGCGTGTATTCGGAGTGAGCGGTAACCTCATGAGTCTGGGGGCCATAGACTTCGGGTTGGTGGTCGACGGGGCGGTCATAATAGTCGAAGCCGTCTGTCACCATATCAATGTGACGAAGGGGCAATATAGGACAGGGATGTTGACACAATCCCAAATGGATAGTGAGGTCTATTATTCCGCATCCAAAATAAGAAGTAGTGCCGCTTTCGGAGAGATCATTATCATGATTGTATATATTCCTCTTTTTACACTTGTAGGCATTGAAGGCAAAATGTTCCGACCGATGGCGATGACGGTTTTCTTTGCTATTCTTGGTGCATTCATTCTCTCTCTTACTTATGTGCCAATGGCGAGCGCTCTCTTTCTCAGTAAGAAGACGGAGCATAAACGCAATATATCGGACCGGATGATGGAGAAATTGAATAACTTCTACCGGCCTATTATTACTAGAAGTCTCAATTGGAGTAAGACTCTAATTGTCAGTATGATCGTTCTCTTTGGTGTCAGTTTGTTTGTGTTTAGTCGGATGGGAGGGGAGTTTATCCCAAGCCTTGAAGAAGGCGACTTTGCTGCAGAGATCAGTATGGCGCAAGGCACATCTCTCACTCAAATGATAAAGAGCTGTACACAAGCAGAGAAGATCTTAAAAAGTCGGTTCCCCGAAGTGAAACAGGCAGTCACCCGTATCGGTAGTTCCGAAATTCCTACTGACCCCATGCCGGTGGAACGGGCGGATATGATGATATCTCTAATACCTAAAAAAGATTGGACATCGGCAAAGACTACGGAGGAACTTATGGAGAAGATGGAGAAAGCTATCGGGGTGATACCGGGGTTGGAAGCCGAGATGACGCAACCTATACAAATGCGCACCAATGAATTGATCACAGGGATCAAGCAAGATATAGCAATCAAAATCTATGGGAACGATTTAAATGTACTGAGTACATCTGCCAATCGTGTGGCCTCTCTGGTCAAAGGAGTCGAGGGGGTTACTGATCCGTTTGTAGAGAAGGTCACGGGGCTTCCACAGATACAAGTGAATTATAACAGAGATCAGTTGGCTAAATATGGCATATCCATAAAAGACGCCAATATGGTGCTGAAGACTGCATTTGCCGGGAGTGAGGCCGGGTATGTGTTTGAAGGAGACCGGAGGTTTGATTTGGTATTGCGTATGGATAAAAACTTGAGAAATGACATTTCCTCTCTCGAGAACTTATATCTGCCCTTGCCTTCCGGAGGAACAATTCCACTTGCTCAAGTTGCGGAGATTAAATATGAGGATGCTCCTGCCCAGGTCACCCGCGAAGATGGAGAACGTCGTATTTATGTCGGTTTTAATGTCAGAGGACGTGACATACAGAGTACCGTAGGGGATATACAAAAAATATTGGATAAGGAATTGAAATTGCCTGCGGGTTACTATTATACTTATGGCGGAGAATTTCAGAATCTCAAAGAAGCTAAAGATCGTTTGATGATAGCTGTCCCGCTAGCTCTATTATTCATTCTGTTTTTATTGTATGCCACGTTGAAAAACGTAAGGGAGTCGTTGTTTGTATTCTCCGCCATCCCTCTTTCTGCCATCGGAGGTATTTTTGCACTATGGTTGCGAGGAATGCCTTTCAGTATTTCAGCTGGAGTAGGCTTTATAGCCTTATTCGGGGTAGCGGTTTTAAATGGCATTGTGTTGATAGGACAGTTCAACATGTTCGAGAAAGAAGGAATGAAAGATGTCCGCCAACGCATAGTCGAAGGATGTATGCTTCGCTTGCGCCCTGTAATTATGACAGCTTTGGTTGCTTCGCTTGGTTTTCTTCCTATGGCATTATCCACAGGAGATGGGGCTGAAGTCCAGCGTCCTCTTGCTACGGTGGTCATTGGAGGATTACTGACAGCTACCATACTTACACTACTCGTATTACCATCAATCTATAAAACATTTACAAAGAAATGAAAGGGATAAAGATGAGAAAGAATATGAATAAAACAATAACCCCGACAGTTGTAATGCTTATACTGTTGTCTTTTTCAATGGCTGTGTCGGCACAGAATACCACAAGATCGTTACAACAGTGCATTGACTCGGCTATGGTCAACAACCTGACAATGAAATCGGGACGGATATCCATACAAAAAGCCAAAGATCTGCAAGGAACTGCTTTTAATATTGATCGAACGACTTTTTCGTTGAGTCAGGACCCTACATCGGGGGGAAGCCCTGATAATAGTCTGTCACTGAGCCAAAGCTTCGATTTTCCTACGCTATATGGTTCTCGTCGCGGACTACTTAAGGCTGAGACCAACTTGGAAAAAAGTCATTTGGAGGTTACCCGCAACGAATTGGTGAAAGAGGTTACGAGTCTGTATTATCAACTGTTATATGCCAAAGAAAATATTAAGATATTACAGGAACAAGATAGCGTTTATGGAAAGTTTCTATTTTTGGCTAATGCCAAATTGAAGTCGGGTGAAACGGGGCGCTTGGAGCAAATGAATGCTGAGCGGCTTTATAACGAGAATAAGATAGATTTACAAAAAGCCGGTAAAACGTATGAGAATATCCAGCTAAGGCTGCAACGGTGGATGAATACCAATGAGTTTGTAGAGCCTGTTGAGGATGCCTTACCGGTTTTGGCGTCACCATTGTCATCGGATAATTTTAACCCCGGACAGACTCCTTTAGGTGAGATGTATTCCAATAAACAAATTGTCAGCGAAAAGAATTTGAGTGTGGTGAAACAGGGATACTTACCCAGTTTTAATATTGCCTTGAGAAATCAATTTCTTATTAAAGGATTTAATCCTTATGACGTCAACAGAGCCCGTTTTGATAAAGGCAACTTTATGGGTTTTGAAGTCGGAGTCAGTGTCCCTTTATTCTTTGGAGAACAACGTGCCAAAACAAAAGCGGCTAAGCGTGAAGTGGAACTGATGCGTACCCAACAGGAAGAAGCGATGCTCGATATCCGCAAAGAATACCAAACTGGTCTGAATGAATTTGCCAAAGCTCAAAAGAGCCTCGACTATTATTCCGGGAAGGGTATACAGCAAGCGGATGAAATTTCGCGTATATCCCAACTTTCTTATGAGAAAGGTGAAATCAACTATGTGGAATATATTCAGAATCTGAAATCGGCAATGGACATTCATTTGCAATACGCTACAGCCATCAATGAGTATAATCAATCGATTATTATGTTAAACTATCTACAAGGAAATAAACATCAATGAGTATAATCAATCGATTATTATGTTAAACTATCTACAAGGAAATAAATAAGACATGAAAACAGTATATATAGCATTAATGAGTTTATCACTTGTGTTTTTTGCTTCATGCGGGCAGAATAAAAACACCGAAAAAGAAGCATCTGAAGAAGCGCATCATGAATCAGAGTCAGTAGAAGTGGAGCTAACCGAAGCGCAGATGAAAGCAGTGGATATTCAGTTGGGAAAGATAGAACAGAGAGATTTGAACAATGTAGTACGTGCAAATGGTGAAATGGATTTAGATCCGCAGAAGAAGGCCGAAGTATCTTCTTTATTGGGAGGGATCATCAAGAAGATATTGGTAATAGAAGGACGTGATGTTAGTGCCGGGCAGACTGTGGCTTATCTGGAGAATACCCAGATTGTTGAGCTGCAGAAAGACTACCTTACAGCAAAAAAAGAAGCGTTGGTTGCTGCTCAGGAATATCATCGGCAAAAGGAGCTTACTTCACAGGGCGCAGGAGTTGAGAAAACCCTTCAACAGGCAAATGCCAATTATGAAATTACGAAGGCCAGGCTTACAGGATTGGAAAAGCAGTTACAGCAAATATCCATCAGTCCGGCACAGGTCTCTGCCGGTAATATGGTCACCCAGGTGCCTATTAAAGCTCTTATATCAGGTACAATCAGTAAAATCCATATCAGTACAGGAAGCTATGTCGATATGCAGACCCCGCTAATGAGCATTACCGATAATGCCGGCATACACTGTGATTTAAAAGTGTTTGAGAAAGATCTCAATGTACTGAAAATAGGACAGGAGGTGGATATTATGCTGACCAACCAGCCCGGAGTTCATCTTAAAGGATCGATTTTTGAAATCAACAAATCCTTTGAGGGAGACACCAAGACTATATTGGTACACGCCAATATTAAGGAGAAGGCAGGCGTTAAACTCATTCCCGGGATGTATGTCACCGGGTTAATCAATATTGGCCGACAGAAGACTGCTGCTGTACCCAATGATGCCATTGTCAGCCGTGAAGGCAAGAAATACATATTTATATTGGAAAAAGAAGCTAAAGAAAATAATGTGAAGGTCTATCACTTTACACAAGCCGAAGTGATAACAGGCGTCAGTGAATTGGGATATACCCAAATAACCCCTGTCGGGCGCTTGGATGAAGCTGCTACAATTGTTAGGACTAACGCTTTTTATTTATCATCAATGAGCTCCGATCACGGAGAACACTAATGTTTTCAGTAGAGAATATTGATTTGAAAAGATCAATTTAGTTCTTTTTTCCTTTATTTTATAAGTTTGTTTGTGATGTCTTCCCGCACACACTTGTGCGGGAAGACATTTTTAATCCCATTTAAAGTTTCGTATCTGATATTTCTGTCGTAAGTTTGCTTTATTATGTAAAGGTTATTCAAATCAGTATGGATGCCTTTACAAGGTGTATGAGATTTTTGACATCATGTTTCCTTGCTAACTTAACAATATAGAACCCAAACACATTCCAAAAATGAACGAACAAACTAAAGAAAAAATGAACAGTATCAGACATGTTGTGACTTTCAGGGAATTTACATTATCCCTGATAAAAGATCTTACCTTAAATGGTCGTTACGGAACTGCTCACGCTTACTCTTGCTCCATGAATCGCTTACTTGGTTTTGCTTCGGATCCTAATTTTCGTTTCGAGTCTTTCACTCCTGAGTTTCTAAAGCATTATGAACAATATCTTCTTTCCGAGGGGCGTAAGCGCAATACGGTCTCACTTTATATGCGCATGTTGCGTACTATCTGCAATCAAGCCGTACGTCTTCGCATCGTAAGTTTGCCGTCGGGGCTTTTCGATGGAGTGTTTACAGGCACCGACACCTCTGAGAAACGTGCTGTAGCTCCTTCTTGCGTAAGCCTCCTTCGTGAAGCGGATTTGAGCAGGCGTCCTCAGCTTGAATTGGCACGTGACATATTCCTGTTGTCCTTTTATCTTCGTGGTATCCCTTTTGTCGATCTCATTCGCTTGCGGCGTACAGATATCAATAACGGTGTTTTACGTTATCGACGAAGCAAGACCGGCCGGCTACTGACGGTCAAGATAGAACCCTGTGCACGTGTTATTTTAAAGAAATATAGTTTATCCGCTTCCGATTCTCTTTATCTGTTTCCGGTTATTAAGGATGATGGATTCCCGGGCTATCGTCAATATCAGACTGCTTTGCGACGTTATAATGCTCATTTGGGGGAGTTGTCCCGTCTTTTGGGGCTGAAGGTGAAGCTGACCTCTTATGTGGCACGCCATTCGTGGGCTACCGCCGCTTATCATCAAGGCATTCCGGTGTCGGTCATAAGCGAGTCTTTGGGTCATGCCTCGGAGAAGATTACCTATACCTATTTGGCTTCATTTGATAACCGTACACTGAGTAAGGCAAATCGTAAAGTCATTGGCCTTGTCACGCATTCGGGGTTGTCTCAAAGGAAGATTCCTTTTTCGAGAAACACGTTCTGAACCTTACTTCGGATGATGTGTTTTCTAGTTGAAGAAATACAACATTTTAGTGTGATTGATTTAAGAGAAGATCTCTTCTTTAAGGGACTGTGAAAGGTATAAAATGCGATGGTTTTATGGCGGTCGTTACTTATTAGGTAACAGGAACGTAAATCCGTGCAAATATAGAAATTATTATTATATGATGTACTAATCGATATAAAAATAATGATAAAATCAAAAAAAACTCTTTGTTTTTTTAATGTACTTTCGACTTAAATCTTTAATAGTCAGTTTATCAAGTTAAAGTGTGCTAATATACAATGTAGATTGATGTTTATATTTGTTTTTAGTTATATATACTGACAAAATATGTCTGTGTAATAAGCTCTTAATTTGGCTGTATTTAACAAATAAAAGGATATATATACAAATTTAATGACATTTATGGCGCTTTTTTGCTTTTTATGGTTTCCTCTGTTTTAACATTTTGTTAGTGTAAATATATTACATATAGTTTACAGGTATTGACTTTTATTATTGAAAAATCCCCTTTCCCCAATCTTTTTTCGGGGATATAAAGTAAGTAAACTGTATAATTTAATAAATAATCTTTCTCTTTATTCCGCAGCTTTGGTCTCTGCTTGGTGAAATTCTGAATTACCTAATAAGTAATGGAGTCATAATTAAAGAATATATATCATGCTGACACGAGAAATGAAAGCTGCCATCCGGCTACTTAAAGAAATTCACTACACGAATGGCTACGTCGTTCGGGAGCGGTCGCTTCCGGAAGCTTCTCGTGTGCGTGTGCGCAATTTATTGGATGCGCTTTGCCACGAAGAACTGTTGAATATCATTGAAAGGAGTGGAGATGACCCATTGTACTATCGTTATTCGCTTTTGCGGAATCTGAATGAAGTCACATTGTGTACTTTACTTCCTGTTACAGGTGACAGGATGCATTTTTCTTCCGATTCGAAGGCGGTTTATGACACTTACGGTATGGCTGGTCGTAAACTTGGCGTTGTCAACCAAATGGTGCATCATTTTTTGTCGCAGATCAGCATTATTGAAATTATTCTTCCCGAAGAAATGAAAGAAGATGTAGAAGAAGGTATGAATGAGAACCCATGAGATTTATAGTGCACAATAAAGACATTATAAGGAGAAGAATGAATAAAGAAACGGCAGTCGTGCGGACGAAGAAGTCGGTGTTGATACTCGTTTTTTTGTTTATCTCTTGCTTGAGAGGTATACTATGTGCTCAGGCGCTTGCAGTGAAGAACAATCTGATAGGTGACGGTTTTCTGTCTCCCAACCTTGCTTTAGAATTGAAGTTGGGTTCACGTGTTACCTTGGAGTTGAATGCTCACTATAATCCTTTTTATTCCAAGCAAAGCACCGATCGTAATAAATACTGGCTTCTTCAGCCTGAGCTGCGCCTTTGGCGTTGCGAACCTTTTAGCGGTAGCTTTTGGGGCGTACATCTTTTGGCGGGTGAATATAATATCGGTGGTAAGAGCCTTCCTTTGGGCCTTTATCGTGGGACTAAGAATGCACGTTATGAAGGGAGTCTATTCGGTGCCGGTCTTTCTTACGGTTATCAGTGGATTCTTTCTCCACGCTGGGGTCTTGAAGCCGAAGTAGGAGGCGGTTATGTGCAATCGAGCTACGACCGTTACCGTTGCCTGCACTGCGGTGAGAGAACCGGTGATGGGCGGAAACATTATCTGGGTCCCACCAAAGCGGCATTGTCTGTGGTGTATCTGCTTAAGTAAGATAAAAGAGGCAGGATCGCAAAACAACGATGCATGAAAACAATAATGAACAAACAGAAAAATAATTAACAGTATAAGGTATCTATAAACTCACATTGCAATGAAAAAGAATCGGGTAATTCTGTTACTGCTGCTGCTCACTTCGGGTGCGGTATATTCGCAGCAAGCTTATAAGGGTCAGTTGAACATCACAGACAAGCGCCTCACTGTTTCGGGGGATGAACTTCAAGTGGGCATGAGTGTAAATTATGAACGGCTAAAACTTCCCTCTAGCGAATCCATTACACTTATCCCTTTGCTAAAATCGGGTGAACATTTGCTTGAACTTCCTTCGATTATAGTGAACGGTGCGCTCAAACAGAGATCCTACCATCGCAATCAAGTTCTCTCCTCAGGTAAAATCAAATCCAACTCTGGCGGTAGCACGCCTAAAATAGTTGTTCAGAATACCCATAAAAAGGTGAGACAGGTAAGTTATAAATCGAACGTTCCTTATCAGGATTGGATGAAAGATGCCACCCTTATTCTTCGTACACGTGAGTGTGGCTGTAACGGCAAAGTGGCTGCCTTGTATGAAGACAAGATCGCCGAAGGGGTCACCTTGCCCCAACCCCGTATCTCCACGGGTCGTGAGGGTATTGACAACCGCTATCTCAGTCTGGTGAATATCGTTCCGCTGATTGACGGTGAAGACACGTTACATACGTTTAAGGGCAGCATCCCTTTCTGGGGCACGGGTGGACTCGGCCGTTTGTCCGATGAGAAGCAGGATTATGAGATTTACTTCCGCCTTCGCGAATCGGTTCATGCTCTGGAGAAGCAGAGTGGTATCACGGTGACCAAACTCAAAGTGACGGGCTACGGTGCTCCACAGGGTAACTACCGCAAAAACGAGAAGAATGCTTCCACCCGTGCCCTTGCTCTGAAAAACTACCTGCGCAGTAACTATGTGGTCAATAAAGTACCGCTGGAAGTAAGCTGGGTGGCCGAAGACTGGGATTCCATCCGCACATTGGTGGAAACATCCGATATGCCTCTTCGTCAGGCTGTAACGGACATCATCAATACCGTGGATCTGACCAAAGGTCGCGAACGGATGTTGATAGGCCTTGCCGACGGCACTTCCTATGGATATCTTGTGGAGCGTATCTTCCCTCGTGTCTGTCGGGTGGAGTATGCCATCAACTACACGCAGCACCGTCTGGATACTGCCGAAGGCCGTCGCTTGTTCGAGATGGGCTCACGCTCGCTCAAACTCTCCGAGTTCTTCTCTGTTGCCATGAGTTACCCTAAAGGCTCCAACGAATATAACGATGCCTTCGACCTTGCCGCCCGCTTGTTCCCCGACAGCCCCGAGGCCGCGATTAACGCTGCTGCCGTAGCTCTGAGCAAACGCGATGTGAAGAAAGCCCGTGCTTATCTGGAAAAATACGCCACCCTTCCGCTGGCTTATAACAATATGGGTATTCTTTATCTTCTCGAAGGTAACCGCGATAAAGCTGAAGTCTACTTCCAAATGGCTGCTGCCGCCGGAGTGGGTGAGGCTCGTGAAGCTCTCTCTTTCTTGCGCACACAGCATTAATTGGACGGCTCCACACCCTGTTGAGCCAGCCTCTTATGCGATAAACGATAAGCGAGAATGGGAATGATGAATATGAATAATGAAATAATGAAATAATGAGGAATGAAAACGAACAATAGCTTTTTCCCAACGATAAAGGGCATCTTCCCCCTTCTGTTTTTTCTACAGCTTCCTCTTTGTATCTCCTGCGGTGATGGTAAAGATAGCTCTACCGATTCTCCACCTGATGGTGTGGAACACCCTGCCGTGATCCGCCTTGAAGTGAAAGGGCTTTCGATGACGCGTTCGCAGTCTTCTTCACTGCCCGATGCTTCTGCTGAAGAATCGGTGAGAAATGCGGTGATCGGTATTTTCTCCGGCGCTCCGGACAATTCCGCCTTAAGCATTCAGGAACTCTCCACCGTCAAGCTTGGTGAGGGCCAGACCAACACTGTTCTTTGTCCGTTGGAAGGTTCCGCCTCTTACGAAGGGTGTACGGCCATCGTGGTGGGTAATGTTCCTTCGGGTTCGGTGTCCGACTTATGTAGTGCAGCCGACCGCAATACTTTCCAATCTAAAGTCCTTTCCCTTGAAGCATGCACTTCCGATGGTGGCGCTCAGATTGCTTCCCGTCTTCCCATGTCGGGTGAGGTGAGGGACGCTTCCGGTAAGGGCACATTTACCCTTGTTCCGGGGGGCAGCATCTCCGGTCTGTCGGTATCACTCGTCCGTATGGTCTCCCGCATTACCTTGTCAAGCTTGAAAACGGACTTTTCGGGTACGCAGTATCCTTATGCCACCTTCACTCCGACGCGCGTATTTCTCTATAATGCATTGTCTGCTTCACGGGTCAATACATCATTGGAACCCTCCGTTTCCATGCCTTCCGATGCCACTTATATAACGGGTGGAGGTAGCTGGAACGGCAGCAGCTGGAGTGGCTCCAATTCCTTTCTTTACGAAGATATTCCTGCCGGTGGCACTTCAGGGTATTACTGGTTTTATGCCTTTGCCAACGATGGTAGTGTACGTCCCACCGCGTTTGTCATTCAGGGTTTGTTCGATCCGGATGGGGCAGGTAGTCTTGCGGGCAGTATGGTGTTCTATCCGGTTGTCATCAACAAAATACAGCCCGGAACCGACTTTAATGCGGGTTATTCGGGTGGCACTTCCACGGGAAGCATCATTCGTAACCGCCAGTACAACCTTAACGTAAAGCTCTCGGGTAAGGGTGTGGATTCTCCTGAAAAATCAATAATCCCCGGCTATTTGGGAGTCAGCCTGTCCGTTTCAGGCTGGAATGGCGAGCCCGTAGATCAGTCGGTGGAGTTTTATTAACGAAAGATTGTATTTATGATAAGCATATCTTCTACCTGGGGTTTTTGGCGTCCTTCGCAGTTTGCCCGTGTATTGTTGCCGTTTCTTCTTTTTACCTTTTTGCTTGAGGGCTGTATCGGTGAGAACATGGAAGATTGCGTGACCTATCAGGGTAAGCTTAGTATCGTCAAATCCGACGGTGTTAATGTTGATCTGGCCACGGTAGGCCTTTACCAATTTAGCAATAACGGTTTTGTACGCATTATCCCTTTGAATAATGACAGTCTGATTGTGGTAACCAGCGATAAAAATGCATCTTTTACCTTAATAGGTTGGGGTAACTTGCAGACGGATACGTTGGAAGTTAGTCCTCCTGCGCCGGGTGAACCTGCATCCACCGGACGGGTGAGTCTTCGCAGTACGGCGGGTGGTTTGCATCTTACCGCTCCTGATCTGTTTTACGGATCTTTTCAAACGGATGGCGGCGTATCGCGAGGTACTTCTACCGATGATGGTGGCACAGAGCATGTCACAGCGTTGACTCGTGCCACTGAAGTCCAGACCTTTAAACTGGTGATAAAACGTATTGTTTGTGAACTTTCGGTACACGTGCTTCATGCGGATGAATATGCCGGAGCTTCACCGGGTGAGTTGAGCCTGATTGTCCGTGGTACAGGTGCTGCGCTCGATTTTTTGGGTCAGCCCACTTCTGATATTGGCTCTTGTTCGCCGTTGTTGCGTGCTGTTGCTGCGGGTGAATGGTTGAGTCCCGTCTTCCGTGTGTTTCCTTCCCCGCCAAATAGCAATCTCTCTTTAGAATTGTACCGCAACGGCACTTTATTCAATGTCATTACTATGGATGATGAGGGTAATCCTTTGCAAGCCCTTCCGGATAAGCAGATCCGTGTAACGGTGGACTACCGCTATTCCCGGGTGCATGTGGGTGTAAACGTAGTTCCCTGGGGAACGACCGATCAGGACGTGCAGCTTTGAGAAAGAGATGCTAATTAGTACTAAGAAAGAATGCTAAGAAAAGATACAGAAAATAACATTGAGAGAAGATATTTGAAAAGAGTACTGAGAAAGGATATTGAAAGAAGAATGCCTGCGTCAAACAGAGCATAATTAAGATATAGAATAAGAATAAATATAGGATAAGAATTGAATGAAACATAAAATTAACCCAGTAAAAGTATTATTTATGAAAAAAAAACTTGTGTTTTTGACTTTTGTTGCCGGTGCACTATTGGCCTCATGCAGCAATGATGCGAATCAGATCGATCCTCAGTCGCTTCCAAAGGATGCGAAGCTTACAGTGACCTTGCAGGGTACAAATCCTGTGAGTCGTTCCACCGGAGCTACTGTGCCTGCTACGGAAAATGCTATCCAACGTGTTGCTGTGGGGGTGTTCTTCAGTAATAACAGTACCAACGTCATAAAAGAATTTACTGCCGCCGAGTTGACTGCTGCCGGTGGCACGGCCAATTTGTATTGTGCGGGTGCAAGTACTGCCCAGACTGTAGTAGTGGTGGCTAATGCCCCTGCGGGTACTTTTGCCGGTACCACCAACTTGAGTGGATTTGTAGGTAAAACCCTTGCCTTGGCCGAAACGCTTAAAGACGCTTCCGGAACGGCCCAATCTTATCAGACCTCCGTGAACCTGCCTATGTCCGGCAGTGTATCTTCTACCATTGCAGAGGGTGCTACTACGGCGACCGCTACCGTACCGATTTACCGTTTGGTATCACGTGTGTCGTTAAGTAGTGTAAAGACCCAGTTTGATGCAACCGGTGTGTACCCCAATGCGAAGTTTAAGGTTACGGATGTATTCTTGTATAGTGGCAATTCGGTGTCATCGGTGGATCCGGGTACAGCTAATCCGACAACGCTTTCCACACCACTTTCCGGAATGAACGATTCGGGCACTACGGTGACGAGTTGGCTGACCCATTCCATTGCAGGAACTTCGACCGGTGGAACGACTCTTACCGAACTTCTTTCGGCTAAATACTGGTTTTATACCTTTGGTAATGCCACCGCCAACCAGACTAAGCTGGTCATAAAAGGAGAATGGGATGAAAACGGTGACGGGGATATTCTGGATAGCGGCGAAGGTGTGGTTTACTATCCTGTAATTATCAATAAGTTGCAGCCGGGTACTGTGATCAATGACGGTACAAGTGATCTCGGCTCGAGTGACAATACAGCTCATAAAGGTGACGGTGTGATTTTGCGCAACAGCACTTACGCTGTGAGTGTCGTTATTAAGGGCAAGGGTAGTAGCAGTCCCAGTACTGATGTTATTCCGGCTTATCTTAGTGTGACTATCAATGTTCAAGGTTGGAGTCTGGATCTTAGTCAGACTATCACATTTGAATAATTCTCTTTGTTTTCCGAATAATAGATCGGAGAAGGTATAAAGTGTAGATCGTTTTTTTGATTTCAGTATATATGTATTTGAATAAATCACATCATTCTTTTTTCTCCGTTGTCTGTGGCGGTACATTATTGGGTTTGTTGTTTTTTCTTTGGGGATGCGTCAGCGATGAGTATCCCCCGGGAAATGACACCCGGATGGGAGTACTTCGTTTTGCGCTCTCTACCGATATTCCCCACGATGTCTCCACCCGTAGTGTCAATGAGAATGCCATCAACGACCTTCATCTGCTGGTGTATGATGCTTCGCATAAACTGCTGAAAAAGGTGTACTACTCCTCTCCGATGGCTTCGTCTACGGATCTGACCCTGCTTATTCGTGCGGGCAGCGGTTATACGGTATACGGCATTGCCAATACGGGTAACAGCTCGCTTTTTGCCAATGTTTCCGCGGTGGATACGGAGGATGAACTGAAAGCTTTTACCACTGTACTTTCTTCGTGGGATGGCATCGGCAACGGCAGCTATCTGTTGCTGTCGGGCAGTGTGGCCAACGTAACGGTGAGTGCTTCTTCATCCAATCTGTCGGCTCCCTCGTCCACTTGTAGCCTTCCGCTAAAACGGTTAGCGGCTAAGGTGACGCTGAACGTGGGCATTGCCTCGGGCAGCGGAGTGACCGTTTCGGGCTATTGTATTTACGGTCTGCCCAAAAAGTCCTGTTACGTTGCCCATCCGCTTACTACGGAGGAGAATGCCGATGGGATAGATACGCAAACCAACCGTGCGGTAGATGCTTCCTTACCTACTAATGGTGCGGACTGGACCAATAGCGGACTGGTGAGCCTGTCTAATGTGACTTCATTCAATACCAGCTTCTATATGTACGAGAATCGACCGGGGGTGAATACATCAATAACCTTGCAGAATCAGAAAATCAAGGCTAATGTTCCGGCTACTCCGGCGGATTCAGCCGCTTATGTGATGATCTACGGCAAAGCTCCGGGTTATAGCAGCCTCTCATGGAAGATTTACTTGGGCGGCAACAATACCGGCAACTTCAACATGAAGCGGAACTGTCAATATACTTATAACATTACCTTGAAACCCAATGATTCGGATACGCGGATTACCTACAAGAAATCGGGAACTGTCTGGGCGGGTAGCAACATCTACTGGAACGGTACAAAGCTGACCTTTGACGCAGCACCCGTTGATCCTTCCAATCTTACTACACAGGAGTTGACAAATATGAAGAAACAGGGTGTCTTCTTTCTATGGGGTTCTCTTATCGGAGTATCTCCGAACGGTGCTCATGGAGACGGTTATAGCGCTTCTGTCCTGCTGTATATTCCTCCGAGTGGGGGGAGTTACAATAGCGGTGGTTCCTGGATTACGAAAACAGGCAATGATATAAGCTATGCTAGTATTCCTTATATTACGGATGATGGTTCGCCTTACGGACAGACCAGTACATACTTGAACGATGCGGGGCAGAATACGTCAACTACTTATGCAGCTTATAAAGGTGACATCTGCCAATACTTAAGTAAGACGAATGCTGTGAGTGGTAGTTGGCGTATGCCTACTGCAAAGGAATTGAATGCTGGCGGTGTGGCTGATAATGGTTATGTTGCGTGGACCGGGAGTACTGCTCCGTGGGCATCATTTGGCGGTTTCGGTGCTGAAAGTGGTAATGTGCAGGGCACTACTCAGTTTTCCAGTGGCGGTATTTACACTGTCAATGGGAGTAGTAGCCGTTTTCCTGCTTCGGGCTACCGTAGCTACTCTTATGGTACGTTGTACTACGTGGGGCAGAACGGGTCCTGTTGGAGTAGCAGTGCCTGTAGCGGCACGTATGGGTTCAACTTGGGTTTCAGTAGTAGCCTCGTATGCCCGGCGAACTACTACTACCGCCAGGACGGGTTTCCCGTCCGGTGCGTCCAGAATTAAAGCGGGCTTTGCCCGCGCATTAGTCTATTTAACTATTTGTCTTTTTATTATCGCGCGGTAGCGCGAGGAATATAAAGGCTATATGAATGAATTTGAAATGACATTATCAGAAAAATTGGATTTATTGAACGACGACTCGATCCGTCTTTACAAGGAGGGAGTGTTTTGGGTGGCCTATGAGCAGGATGCTTTCCGGCTGTGCTGTGTAAAGCATCTGCGTCCATCATGCAAATATGTAAAGGTCGTGAAACAGACTGTGATAAGCGTGGGATTTCCGGACTCGGTACTTCAAAGTGTGTTGGCACACTTCGAGGTGAAGGAACGTACTGCATTCTATGTATGTATGTCTACCGAAGAAGAGATGAAGCCGCAAGCGTTTGCAACATGGAAATCGGAGGTGGAAACTACTGCCAGGGCTGTACAGAAAGTGAAGACAGAACTTCCGGCGATGAATTCAAAAATAGAATTATCGGATATGCCATCGGTGTACGAGCGGCTACGCTCATTCCGCTTGTGTACTGCTACTCCCATGGATTGTATGCGTTTTGTGGAGGAACTTCAAGAAATGATAGGCTGAAGATATGGCTACGTACGATCATCTTCCCGTTTACAAAGAAAGCTATGATTTGCTGGTGCTTGTCTTTAACGTATGTCGCAACATGCAGCGTGACTATCGTTATACTTTGGGTGAGAATCTGAAAAAAGAGCTGGTAGATATGTTAGTCCACATTTATCGGGCTAACTGCCGGTATCAGAAAACGGAACAGATTGCGCAGGCACGGGAAAATCTGGAAATAGTCAAACTGATGTGGAGATTGTGTAATGAACTGAAGCAAATTCCGCTTAAGACTTTTGCTTTGGCTTCTGAAAAACTGGAAAATATCAGCCGTCAACTGACGGCATGGGAGAAAAGTTGTGAAAGAAAAGGGTCAAACTAAAGAGAATCAGAGTCCCGGTAACTTAGGGGTTACGGGAGAGTATTCGTTAAATTCATGCGGACTACCGGAAAAGAATCTTTTCCGGTTACGTCACAAGGTGTCCGCACTTATTCCTGCTTCGGGCTACCGTAACTACTCTAATGGTACGTTGAACAACGTAGGGCAGAACGGGTACTGTTGGAGTAGCAGTGCCTATAGCGGCACGAATGGGTTCAACTTGGGTTTCAATAGTAGCAACGTATACCCGGCGAACAACAACAACCGCCAGAACGGGTTTCCCGTCCGGTGCGTCCAGAACTTAACATTGACCTTTAATCAATCTGTGAAGAAGGTGTCTGCGGGTATGTGCCCCGGACGCTTTCTTTACGGATTTTAAAAAGAACGATTATGGATCGTAATAAACTGTTGGTGGATTTGTTTCAGGCCTATTTTGATGCCCGAAAGCATAAACGAAATACGATGAATCAGATGCGTTTTGAGATAGATTTTGAAAAAGAACTGCTGTCGCTGTATGATGAGATTGCAAGCCGCGCTTACAAGATCAGCCCGAGTGTCTGCTTCATTGTGAACAAGCCGGTGAAACGCGAAATATTTGCGGCCGATTTCAGAGACCGTGTGGTGCATCATCTGCTTTACAACTATCTGTATCCCGTCTTTGACGAAATTTTCATACCCGACAGTTACAGTTGTCGGCCAGGGAAGGGGACATTATACGGGGTGCATCGGGTGGAAGAGTTTATCCGTGAGTGCAGCATGAATTACACCCGCGATTGCTATATACTGAAGCTTGATATCCGGGGCTATTTCATGAGCATTGACAAGTGTATCTTATTCGGACAACTGGAAACGATGGTAAAGGAGGCGATTGACCGCAATGGCGGGGAGTCACCGTTCGGTATAGATCTTGATTTGCTCTTTTACTTATTGCGTGAGACCGTGTTTGATGATCCGCGGACGCATTGTCATATCAAGGGAACTGAAAAGGAATGGGAGGGACTGCCCGATACGAAAAGCCTGTTTCATTCGCGTGAATATTGCGGATTGCCGATAGGAAATCTTACTTCCCAGCTCTTTTCAAATGTGTTTTTACATTCGCTGGACTGTTTCATTACCCGTTCGTTAGGATTCAGCTATTACGGGCGTTATGTAGACGATTTCATCATCGTTCACCCCGACAGGAAGGCTTTGCTGGAAGTGGTGCCCCGGATCAGGGATTTTCTGGAAAAGGAATTGAATACAAGATTGCATCCGCGCAAGATTTATTTCCAGCACTACAGCAAAGGGGTGGCTTTTCTGGGTGCTTACATCAAGCCTTATCGCTGCTATGTGTCAAATCGTGCGGTGCGAGGATTCAGGCATTGCATAGCGAAATTCAGCAATCGTATCTCGGAAAGGCCCTCACTGCCGGTGAAGGAAGTTGAACAGATGCGGGCGGTGGTCAATTCGTATTTGGGACTGATGAGACATTTCAGGACGTACAATATCAAGAGAGCAGTACTGTTAGATAAAAGTAACAGGATTTTCTGTTATGGCTATCTAGAGAAAGGACTGCATAGGTTTGTTTTAAAAGGGAGAATAGAAAATTGATAATATACTTAGCCTTTCTCATCGTGTACTACATCATAGTGGTTATTCTGTTGAAACATACTCCTACGGATATAGAGCTTTGGGATGAGGAATTGGACTAAGATGAGAGTGTCATATTGGCGATGTGATATTGGTGTGTGGCATATGTATTTTGTTTGTTTGTGAAAGTCCTCCTATACAAGCGTGTATGGGAGGACTTTTTTAAAACAAACGGCTGTCAGGATCATAACAGATGATCTGTTTGGCATCAACAGATGATGAATTAGGGTTGAATAGATGATGCGTTTATCATCAATAAATGGTGTATTTTTACTTGAATGGATAATATATTTTAGTGTATAATGATTGAATTTTCGATAAATATGAAAATAACACGAGCTAATAGTACGGATGCGGATGTCCGTGCCGATATGAAATTACTTGAAGAACGCTTTGCAGGGAAGGAACATCGTTTTGCACGCCAGCAAATACGCATGGAGGCTTTAGAATATACCATGCACAATACGGAGGAGGATATACGCTTTTTGAACATGGCTATGCATTATGTGAAGAGTTCAACAGACAGGATACACGTTGCCCACAAGGATATCCCCCGCTTCTTTGAGCGTGCTTCACGAATGTATGATCTCCTTTGCCACCGCATGCACTGCCACATCAACTACACTTGTTTCTGTATTGCCATTCATGCCCGGTATGACATTGAGAGCTGTTCGAACCACGTAGGGAGCCATAGTCTTTCACTTACTACGGTGACAGGTTATTTCAAACGCGAGCGAGAATAGGTTCACCATGGGTTATGCAGATTTACATTAATTATATCGTCTTTTTTAGTATAGCGAAAATAGATTACTAATATCATATCTTTTTGTGTAATTTTAGTTTTTAGTATATATATTATATATCCTAACTTTGTGGCTATTAAAAAAGGTAATTATATTATATATTATGAAAGATTTTAATTACGATTGTATACTTGTAGGTTGCCATCCATTTTCTATTATCGCTTCCGCTTATTTTTGCAGTGCTTATTCCAGTTCGTCCACTCGCTCCATGCGTAATTATATCCGTAAACACCCGGCTTTTCTGGAGGATATGCTTGAGGTGGGTTATAGTGAGCACGATAATATGTTGACTCCCATGCAGATAACCGTTATTATCCGCTATATGGGAATGCCCGGCGAAGCAAAAAAGAACCACGGACAAGCTAATATATTTTAATATATATATCTTGTATTAGTTATGTAGTGTCCGCTTTTAGTTTGTAACGCAGTCTGTTTGTATACGTATATTTCAGGTTATGAGGTGTTTGTGTGATCTGTTAAACAGTCCGTTTTTGGGTCTCTCTTTTGTTGAACATTTTTATACCTGTCCGGCTAAAAATAACCGGAATGAACACAGCTTAACATGGTGACTTGGAACAGGCATCCGACTTTATTATTTTTGTTTCCATAAAACTTTAATCAAAAAAATATATGGAAAATAGTGCATTACGAAAAGGCTATGTGATGGTTCCCCGTGCCTTGCTTGTGGAAATGTTTGAAAGCCATGGTGAAGCTTCCGGTGACGAGGAAGCTTTTCTGAGATTGCTTGTCTATGTGAATTACAAAAGTGTGAATGTCTCTATCCCTTCGGGGAAAATGCTCATTTGTGGACGTGGTGAGTCTATGATGTCTTTTGCACATTGGGAACGCATCTTGGGTTGGAGCCACGGACGAGTTAGACGTTTCTTTGGGGACTGCTTTCGCTTGGGTAGTTTGGAACGCGTAAATGACGGTTGCCGGAGTCACATTCGTATTCCGGGCTATGACGTATGGACGGCTAGCGCTTCCGAGCAGACAAAGCATGATGTATCGAAAGAAAACCGGCATACCGCCAATACCGCTTTTGAACATTTCATGGATGCATATAGCGAAATTACTTGTACTCCACGCCTTAATGTGGGGCGTGCCTGCCGCGCTTGGAAGCGGCTTTCGTTGGAAGAACGGGAACTGGCGCTGAGCAATATTGAGCAATACTACAACAATCTGCCGGATGTGCATTATTGCGCACAGGCAGCCACTTACCTTGCTGACAAAGCTTTCCTGAACCGCTATGATTACTGACTGTTTCTTCCACTACAGCGTTTCACAGTGTTTATTTCTCTTCACCACGGATTACTCAGATTATTTTTTCTCCGCTAATCATTAAAGGTTACTCACTGCCCCTCTCTTTTTATTGTCTGAAGATAAAAAGAGAAAAACTCTGTGAAGTCTGCGGTGAAGCTCGATGTACAAACGGAAAGAATGAGAAAGCTCTGTGAAGCTCTGTGTTACTCTGTAGTGAGAACATAATAAGTTTATTATCATTTTTACTTATGACAATTGATCTTTTACAACCTTACGACGCCGAGCTGGAAGAAGTGGTGCTCGGCGCCTGCCTCATAGAGACTGCTTCGATGGCTCTGGTGGGCGATAAGCTTCGCCCCGAAATGTTCTATGTCGATGCTCATTGCGAGATCTATGCCGCCCTGCAAAATCTGCATCGCGCGGGTCGTCCGGTGGATATCATCACCGCAAAAGAAGAACTTGCCGCGCGTGGCAAATTGGATGTGGCGGGTGGCCCGTACAACCTGACACGCCTCTGCATGCGGGTGGCGTCGTCCGCCCATTTGGAGGAGCATGTGCAGATCCTTCAGGAGGAATTTGTCCGGCGCGAGATGATACTCGGTCTGCACCGCTTGTTGCCTTCGGCTGCCGACGAAAGCGTCGATCTGGGCGATACGTTGGCCGAACTGCGTCGCCTGGCGGATTACCTCGAGGGTGAATGTGGCTGTGCCGATCATCTGCGTGACATGGACAGACTGATGGAAGACACCGTGCAACAGGTGCGGATGCGTGTGGAACATAACGTCGACGGCATCACAGGTATACCCACAGGATTGAACGAGCTCGACCGTATCACCACCGGTTGGCAACGTGGCGATCTCGATATCATTGCCGCCCGTCCATCGGTAGGGAAGACGGCCTTTGCGCTTCATCTGGCGCGCGCTGCCGCCATTTCGGGCTATCACGTATTGGTCTACAGTCTGGAGATGCAAGGCGAGCGCCTGGGCGACCGTTGGCTGCTTGCCGCCGCACCGAACGTCAGTCCCGATCACCTGCGGGGTGGTCAGCTCACCGACGACGAACAAGGTCAGGTGAGTCGCGCGGCCACGGAGCTTTCGCGCCTGCCCATCCATGTGGATGATAACCCGTCGACCGGCATCGAGCGCATACGTGCCTCTGCCCGACTGCTGCAAAGCAAGGGCAAGTGTGATATGGTTATCATCGATTACCTGCAACTCTGCGAGATGAAGACGGAGCAGAAGAACCGTAACCGTGAGCAGGAAGTGGCGGAGACGAGTCGCAAGGCCAAACTGCTGGCTAAGGAGCTGGATATCCCCGTGGTGCTGCTCTGTCAGCTAAACCGCGACTGTGAGACGCGCCGCGGACATCGTCCCGAGTTGAACGACCTGCGTGAGAGTGGGGCGATAGAACAGGATGCAGACATGGTGATGCTGCTCTACCGTCCCGAGCTCTACGGACTCACCACAGAGCCGGTCAGCAAGTTCCCTTCCGACGGCCTGGGAGTGGTCATCGTGGCGAAGCAACGCAACGGTCAGACGGGCGATGCGTACTTTGGTTACAACAAGAGCCTGACGAAGATGGGAGATTATGTGCCGCCGGAGACGTGGATGAAATTGCATGCAAGATAGTTATAAAAACGGACAATAAAAATGCGATAAAACTTGACTTTGGCTTCTTGATGTTGTATATTTGTATAGTCAACAACGAGGTTGACGAACCTAAACCTTAACTTATTAATTATTACATTATGGAAGTTCTTGTAGAGCGTTATCAACGCCGGAAGGTTGTGAGCAATCCAGCCTCTCCAAAACTGTTCTATCTACGTCAGATTCCCAAGACATGTGGGAAAGTAGACATCGAAACCTTATCTGCCAACATTCAGAAAAACTGTTCCATGACCAAAGGCGACGTGAAGCATGTCATCGAGGCTCTGGTGGAAGAGGTGCAGGCCAATCTGGCTAATGGCAATAAAGTGAAGCTGAATGAGTTGGGTACGTTTCACATGACATTCTCCTGCCCCGGTATGGAGACTGCCGACAAATGTACGGTGAAGAATATCTCCCGCGTCAATATCCGCTTTGTGCCGGATAAGGAGCTTCGCCTGGTGAATGGCTGCCTCACCCGTACGGACAGTCCCGCCAACGTGGAATTCGCCCTCGACACACAAGAGGGCGGGAATGGCTCGAATACAGGTGGTAACACCGGAGGTAACACTGGTGGAAACACCGGAGGTAATACCGGAGGCAATACGGGGGGAAACACAGGTGGCAATACCGGAGGCGGAAAAGATGATAATCCGCTAGGCTAAAGGAGCCTTTTCGTTTCTCCAATCCTCTCCGGACTTCCCTGTTTGGTGGGGAAGATCAATCCGGTAGAAGATAGTTAGATCTCTTATTTCATTAACCGATAATCTTTAAATCATTGATCTTTATGAAAAAATCTGTTTGGGACACTGTTTTGAAAGTGGTAATTGCCGTAGCATCGGCTATCTTGGGTGCATTGAGTGCTAACGCAATGAATGTCTTGAGATAAAGAAACCCTCCCAAAAGATTTATTCAGATGCGATAACAGTCCGGCGTAAGCTTTGGGACGTTTCGCTGAGGTGATGTACCGATATGATGAAAATGTTCATAAAATCATCTTTGAGGTGATTATTCAGATGCGATAACAATCCGGCGTAAGCTGTGGGACGTTTCGCTGAGGTGATGTACCGATATGATGAAAATGCTCATTAAATCATCTTTGAGGTAATTATTCAGATGCGATAACAGTCCGGCGTAAGCTGTGAGGCGTTTCGCTGAGGTGATGTACCGATATGATGAGAATGTTCATAAAATCATCTTTGAGGTACTGGCATCATCACTTGGTGCAAACGGTGAAGAATGATCTTTTGGGGTGAAAGACGTATTCGGGATGCGGTAACCCTCGCGGTGAAGAATGATCTTTTGGGGTGAAAGACGTATTCGGGATGCGGTAACCCTCGGTAATGGAAGTGAATTCACAGGCAAGACAAGTCTGGACTTTGAGCCGTGATGAACTTTGGCAGCCTATGAGGCATTACATCTGCCGATATGTCAGTCTTAAAAATTGGGAATAAAAAATTAAGAGTCGGGCTGTACCACTTTAAAGGTACGGCCCGTTTTAGTAAGAAGCAACAGAACAGGCGTGCCAAATGCGCGTGAAGTTCATAAATATATACATCGAAAACATGAGGAAAATAAATCTAATCGTCATACACTGTTCCGCTACCCGCTGCGACCGCTGCTATACGGAACACGATCTTACCACCGATCATATCCGTCGCGGATTCGGTGAAGCCGGATACCATTATTACATCCGCCGCAATGGCGACATCAAAACCCTTCGTCCGGTGGAGAAAGCCGGCGCACACGTCCGCGGCTATAATGCCAACAGCATCGGCGTCTGCTACGAAGGCGGACTGGACGAGCATGGCAAACCCGCCGACACTCGTACTCCGTTTCAGAAACACTCCCTCCGCGTGCTCGTCAAACTCCTGCTGCGCGACTATCCCGGCAGTCGAGTCTGCGGCCACCGCGACCTCAGTCCCGACCGCAATCATGACGGTGAGATAGAGCCCGAAGAGTGGGTGAAGCAATGTCCCTGTTTCGATGCCGCTGAGATACTGAGCGAAGCGGTGCCCGAAATGCCAGGGTATAGATGAGAAAAGAATAACTTTACTTTTTAATCAAATGCCATCGTTTTGAGGTGTAACGAACTTGTCTACACCAAAAAGTGCTGTTGCCCGTGAGGGTAGCAGCACTCTTTTTGTTTTGGAGATTCCTTTTTGTGGGGATTTGCTACGGTTGCAATTGACATCAAGGTACTGTAATTGTACCTGTTCTCACTATTGGAATAGGCTACGATGTAGAAACGTATTTGTCCCTATTGACTATAGAAATGTAGGAGTGAATTCAATACCTAAGGCACGCGCTATGCGGAAGAAGCTTGAAATTTGAATATCAGTTTCTCCTTTTTCCACACGAGCAATATAGCTTCTTGCCGTACCTACTTTTTCAGCAAGTTCCTGTTGGGTTATCTTTAGTTGTTTCCGTCGGTCACGTAATATTTCGCCATAATACCATGTAATCGACTTCTCATGGAAAGTGGTACGTGATTCTGTCCCTACTTCTCCGTATTTCTTATCCAATAGTTCGCCTGCTGTTTGCAATTTTGCTAACTTCATTTCATCTAATTTCTTCATGACTCAAACTCCTCTATTATCTGTTTTGCAATCTTTATTTGTTTACTATAATCTTTTGTGGATTTCTTTAGAAAACCATTCAAGAGTAATATTCTCTTTGATAGAATGATATTATCATTGTCAACAGCAAAGAGAATAGTTCTATACTCATTGGTGCTAACAGATACTCGCATTTCATATAGTTCTGTATTTTCCAGATGCTTCACAAATCTGGTGCTAAGTACATACTCGGTTCGAATAATATCCATCGTGTGTTCAAACTTAGCTTTTACCTTATCCTGCAACTTGTTGTAGAAGTCTGCAAATTCATCTGAGAAATATAGTTCACGTATATCACCTTTTTTCTCTTCTGAAGCTTTCATCTTGCAAATGTAACCAATTGGATACAATTCAGCAAGTATAATTTGAATTCTTTATGCTAGATAAAGCAGAGTTTTAAAATGCATCGAACAAGAAAGCAATGAGTTGGGCTAAGCAAGTGGATATTCAGAGAGACTGGAAGGGTTAGTAGTCATAATTACAACCAATATAATAGAAAGTCCTGCTCTTTTCTTTTATAATTGTAATATCAAATATGAAAATAAATGATCGCGATGGTGTAATTTAAGACTCAAAACTAAATATAAAAAACAAAAGTATAAGAGAAGATATAACAATAGCATAAAATGAGACAATTTAAATTCTGTTTATTTTATTAATAAATATATTATTTCTTTTAATAATAAATATATTTTATATTTTTGCTGTAAATAAATGAGATAATGAAAAGAACTGATTTTATAGAAAATAGAGTTGATGTAGTTAAAAACATGTATACTCTTTATTCATATGTTAAAAATGGATATGAACAAGAAAAGGAATGGGCTATAGAGCGCTTTAAGCGAGGAAAGTGGTATGTTGTTGAACCTTTCGGCAATTTATTGTTTTTTGCGCCAAGTCGTTTTGTCGGGTATAAAGATAATTCCATTGAGAAGTACACCGAAGCTCGAGGTAATGGAGTGGAAACGAATAATTTATTCTGTACTCTCAAACTATATAAAAAAGTTGCTGATAACTATCTTTCGGAACAATTTGAAAAGTTTATGGAGAAATTGGGGGTTGAGAAGAATACAGCCAATTTTTTTATTTCTTATGATTTAGAAATATCTGACTTGAAAAAGCCACATCAATGTTACTTTGTTAGCCCTACTCATTGTGCAAAGCAAAAAGAAAGTGCTTGGAAGAATTTTCTTAATAAAGCGGTTATGGCAATAGGTTGGAAAGATATCGATTATACCAATTATTCTAATCAAGAAATTGAAGAAGATTATATAGATGATACTGCTGCTATACCTGCTTTTATTTTAATTAAGCAAATACAGGAAGGAGATATTATATGTTGTACTAATAATGGGCATGGATTGTGGGGGATAGGAGTTGCTATGTCTTCATACAAATATCAGCAAAAAATTCATTATGCAGGAAAGGATGAAAATGATCGAGATTCTTATTATTCCCATTATATTGATGTGGCTTGGTTGTGCTTTAGAGAGCAAGGTTATATCCCAACTTGGGAATTTAATATACAATTTCCGGAAAAGCAATGGCAACCTTATAGTGCATTAACTATGAAAGATATGCCACTGTATATTTCTAATTATTTACTAAAAAACACCAATGATATGGAAAATAGCAAAAAATGCGACAAATACATCAGTTTGTTGGAAGTTAATAGAAATCTTATTTTCACAGGAGCACCTGGAACCGGAAAGACTTATTTAGCGAAGAAAATAGCAGAAGAAATGAATGCTGAATTCGATTTTGTTCAGTTCCATCCTTCGTATGATTATACTGATTTCGTAGAAGGACTGCGCCCAACTCGTCCTGATAAAAATGGTAATATAGGATTTGAAAGGAGAGATGGAGTTTTTAAAAGGTTTTGCATAAAAGCAATACAAGAAAAGCAGGAACCGATTATTTCAAATACTCATAAGGATGCATTAGGTCTGTTTAAAAATGAATTGGAGAAGCACGATATAGAAATAAATAGTTTTAGAAGTGATACGATAATAAAAACTAAACTAAGAAAAAATGGCTCTATTTGCGTCTGCACAAAATCAGAAGTGCCAATTTCAGATCAAAAGATGCTAAAATATTTGGTGGATGGTGAATGTAATGAAAATGATACTTATACTAAGTCAATAGGAGAATATATAATTAATAACTATATGTTTAAGGTAGAAACATGTAAAGATGACAAGCCTTTAAGAAAATATTTATTTATAATTGATGAAATCAATAGAGGGGAAATATCAAAGATATTTGGAGAATTGTTTTTTAGTATAGATCCTAGCTATAGAGGTAAGAAGGTTTTGATCAAAACGCAATATCAAAATCTGATAACGGATAAATCTGATCCTTTTTATGAAGGGTTCTATGTTCCTGAAAATGTATATATCATTGGAACGATGAATGATATTGACCGTAGTGTAGAAAGTATGGACTTTGCTATGCGCCGCCGTTTTGCATGGGAAGAGATAAAAGCTAATGAAAATACGGAAATGTTGGATGGACTTGGAGGAGAGATGAAGGATGAAGTAGTATCCAAAATGAAACGGCTGAATTCTATTATTTGGGATGAAAAAAAACCTGACGAAGGTATAGAAGGACTTAATGCTGCTTATCATATTGGAGGAGCTTACTTCATGAAGTTAATACTCTATTTGGAAAAAGATGGTACTACTAAAGAGGATGCTTACAAAAAGCTTTGGGAGAATCATTTGCGTGGAGTACTTTTTGAGTATTTAAGAGGCACTGCTAATGCTGCTGATATTTTGAAAAAATTGGAAGATACTTATTATCAAGAAGATGAAAATAAAGAATCTAAAGGATAATACATGCTATACTTCAACTAGAGATAATCTTGAGGAATACCTGTCTTTGAAATATATCGCCAATTGCCCGATTTCAGACTTGTTAGATCAAAAAGGAAATAGTTTGCTTGTTTTCCCGCATTCTTTTCGTGAATGTGAGGATGAAATAGGCAAAGAAACTATATTTTCGTTGCTATGTAATGAAAAGGGAAAGCATATAAAAGAAGCCGTGTTGAAAACAGGTAATTTAGCTGGCTTTATTGGAACTAATGATCAATACATTTCTATTCATTCTCGTTTTTCAGAAAAGCCAGAAGACGATTTCTTCTTGCATTATATGCTTCAAAAGGTGCTAAATATTAACCTTGTTAATTTGGCTCATAGTACAGCAGATGAGCAAATCTTTGATTTTTTATTGTATTTGTTTCCGAAAGCCTTAAATGAAGCCTTGCAGCAGGGGCTGTATAAGGAATATCAACGGAATGAATATAATGATGCTAATCTAAGAGGTGTTATAGATATCAATCGGAATATAAAAAAGAATTTTCCTTTTAATGGGCGGATAGCATATCGTACTCGGGAATTTAGCCATGATAATTCGGTGACAGAGCTTATACGGCACACTATTGAGTATATAAGTGCACAAAAAAGGGGAAGTACATTGTTAGAAAATGATGTTGAGACTAGAGGAAATATATCGCTAATAATTTCTGCCACACCTAATTACAAGAGACAAGACAGAGAACAAGTAGTCAATAATAATCGAAAGACTGCCAATCATCCTTATTTCACTCGTTATATTTCTCTACAGAAGATTTGCTTGAGAATATTGCGACATGAAAAGTTGAAATACGGGCATCGGAAAGAAGAAATATATGGGATTATGTTTGATGTGTCATGGCTTTGGGAGGAATATCTTGGCTCAATTCTTATGAAAAAGGGTTTTAAACATCCTAACAATAGAAAAAGAAAAGGACGCATTTATTTGGCAGATAATACTTTTCCACGCTATCCTGATTTTTACGATAAAGAAGATCACGGAATAGTCATTGACGCAAAGTATAAATCATGTATAGGTGAAAGGGAAGATATCAATCAGATGCTTACCTATATGTATCGTTTGAAAAGCAAATGGGGTATTTTTATTCAACCTGTTAAAGATCTCAATCAAAAAATCTGTACTTATCAATTATATGGCTATGGAGCGGATGATAATGCTAAATTGCAAATACATTCATTTCAAGTTCCTCAAAAAGCAAAAGATTATGAGATGTTTGAGAAATTGATGAAAAAATCAGAAGATGAACTCATAAAGCGAATTGATGAGATAATGTAATAATGCTTGTATAGATATTAAGCTTTGTTTTATGCGTAAATTATTATGATATCCTTATACTCTTTTTTTTTATCCTTCTACAAAGTCACCTTTAATACTTTCAATTAACTTTTTATCAATATCCAGCTCTGTGGCATAAGTCTCGAACTTAGCCACCGCACTGCTGACGGTGTCAATGAGATTGGCAAAGTCTTGTATGTCGTTGTCGACTGCGACTATCCCGGCAGTCTCTTCTGCGATCACCGCGATCTTAGTCCCGACCGCAATCACGACGGCGAGATAGAGCCCGAAGAGTGGGTGAAGCGGTGCCCGAATTGCCGGGGTATAAATAAAACAAGAATATTTAACGTCTGAATTCAAACTTTCTTCAGAATCATCTACGAATTTTGTCTTAGATTCTAATATTTACTTGATTGGGAGAAGTGATCATGCTGATATTGTCTCATCCTATTAAGTAAAAGAATTTTTGACGAAAACTAAATATGGTAAAGATTGATAATATGGTTCTTCCTTCTTGTGGAAATAGACAGGCACGGTATTCTTTTCCTTGGTACATCTTAGTGCTTATTCTAGCTTTTATGCCTGTGGCACTATGTGCTCAAATAAAAGATTTGAATTATTATATGAATGTGGCGTTGGAAAACAGCCCTTTATTGAAAGACTATCAAAACCAAATGGTTATGAATCGACTGGATAGCCTTATCCTCAGAGCGGTCTACAAACCACAGGTGAATTTTTCAAGTGCAAACATATATGCTCCGAAGGTTGGACGCTGGGGTTATGACCCGGGGATTATTGATAATGGAACTTTTAATGCGTTACTCTCTGTACGGCAGTCTATAATAGGTAAGGGGAATAAAAAAACACAATTGCAATCATACAACTTAGATAATCGGGTGTTGCAAAATACGGCTAAGATATCGAAGCAGGATTTAAACCTGGCTGTTGCATCGCAATATATTGCTGCTTATAGTGACTTGCAGGGCATAAAATACAATGAAGAAATCCGCATTCTTTTGAATAAGGAAGAGGTGGCTTTGAAAAGGTTAATGGAGAAGGCGGTATACAAGCAAGTCGACTACTTAAATTTCTTTATGAAGCTAAAACAGCATCTGCTACTTATTGATCAACAGAAGGCAAGCTATGAAAATAATATAGCTCTGCTTAACTATGTGTGTGGAATTGTAGATACAACAGCTGTTGAACTGAAAGCGCCTGATATTACACTGCTTCCGGTACCCGAATTTGAAAATACACTTCAATATGAGCAATTCCGATTGGATAGTCTCAAACTTAAGAATGGAGATGCGCTGATAGACTATGCTTATCATCCTAAATTGGATGCATTCGTCGATGCGGGATTCAATTCTACTTTAACTTACCAGGGTTATAAAAATTTCGGGGCAAGTATAGGGCTATCACTGATCGTACCTCTTTATGATGGTGGACAACGGCAAAAACAACACAATAAGCTTAAAACAACTCAGTTAACCCGTAAGAATTACTTGGATTTCTCACATAAACAATACCGGCAACAATTGGCACAATTCTATCAGCAACTAGAACAGACCGATCGTATCATAAAGCAGGCGCAGGAAGTAATGCAATATACACAAACGTTGATTGAAGCCAATGGTAAATTGCTTCAGAATGGTGAAGTATCGGTCACCGATTATATTCTTGCGGTCAATAGTTTTTTGGATGCTAGCCATGCAGTGATACAAAGCACGACCAATCGTATGCAAATAATCAATCAAATTAACTATTGGAATTATGAAAAATAGCCACACCCGTCGGATCGTAAATTCTATACAAATAGTAGTCGGTCTGTCTTCATTTCTTTTTCTGTTTTTATCTTGTCGTGGAAAAGCGTCATCGGAAGAGGAAGTGCAGACTAGTATTACTCCTGTGACTGTGGCACAACCTGCTGTGGACTGTATTCAAGAGGAAATGGAATTGAATGCAGTCTCTTCATTTTTACGGAAAAGCATCATAAAGGTGGTTACTAATGGGTATATAAAATCGGTGAATGTGATGCAAGGACAAAGGGTTGTCAAAGGACAGACTTTATTTGTGTTAAAAGGCAAAGAGGCGGAAAATCTTGGCTCTTTTATCAATGATCTGGGGACAAATACGCATTTCACCGGCGAGATAAAAATTAGGGCTGGGAGTAGTGGTTATATTACCAATATTGCCCATCAGGTAGGTGACTACGTGCAGGAAGGAGATGTATTGGCCGAAATTAGCGATGCTAATAGTCTGGTATTCCTGATGCAACTGCCTTATGAATTGAAACCTTATCTGGCGCAGAATGCTACACTGAAAATGAAGCTTCCTGATGGTAAGTCTTTTAAGGGCGTTGTTTCATATACTATGCCGACGGTAGACCCCGTTTCGCAGACACTCAGTGTTGTTATAAAGGCTAATGTCGCCAAAAATATACCCGAAAACCTTATTGTTAAAGCGGTATTTGTTAAAAGTGCCCGGAACAAAGCCGTCTTACTGCCCAAAGCGACTGTCTTGACGGATGAAACACAAGAGCATTTTTGGATTATGAAGATGGTGGATAAAGATACGGCTGTAAAAGTGTTGATAAAGAAAGGTATTGAATCAAAAGGCTTGATAGAAATACTTTCACCAAAGCTTTCGGCAAATGATCTTATTTTAGAGAGTGGCAATTATGGTTTGCCTGATACGGCAAAGGTAGTCATTAAACGATAAGCTGTAAATGATATGAAATTTTTTACCAATTATAAATCCCCACTTTCGGTCTTGATTATTCTCATTATTTTGGGTGGGATGTTTGCATATAGCAGGATGCAGACAGCTTTATTCCCGGAGATTACTTTCCCAAAGATAAAAGTGATAGCTGATGCGGGGGAACAACCTGTTGATAAAATGATGGTGACGGTGACCAAACCGATAGAAAACGCAATAAAAAGGGTACAGGATTTGCAGACCGTCCGGAGTACTACCAGTCGTGGTAGTTGTGAAATATCGGCATTCATGGACTGGAATTGTGATATAGATCTAAGTAAGCAACGTATAGAGTCCGAAATTAGTCGTATACGCGGTGAACTTCCACCTGATGTGCAGATTACAGTTGAGAAAATGAATCCTTCCATTTTGCAGGTAATGGGCTATTCGCTGGAGGGAAAAGGATACTCACCGATAGAAATGAAGATGCTGGCACTTTATACGATCAAACCTTTTCTTTCCCAAGTGGAAGGGGTTAGCGAAGTGCGTGTGTTGGGAGGGAAAACTAAAGAATATTGGGTGATACTCGACCAACAGAAGATGAGTAGTCTGGGCATTACACCCGAAATGGTGAATACTGCTCTGAGTCAAAGCAATTTCATACAATCCAATGGCTATCTGGCTGATTACCGCATGCTATATCTCAGATTGCTGCCGCTATCGGATTGATTATTGATGATGCTATTGTAGTAGTGGAACAAATACATCGTACGCATGAAGAAAATCCGGACGAAAAATCAACGGTACTTGTGGGCAAAGCTATTAAGTATTTGTTACCGGCAATGGTGGGGTCGTCCATCAGTACCATTGTTATTTTTATTCCTTTCATCTTAATGAGTGGGGTGGCGGGTGCTTATTTCAAAGTAATGACCGATACGATGGTGATTACATTGATATGCTCTTTCTTCGTTACGTGGATATTATTGCCTATCATTTACTTATTGCTTTCGGGCAAAAGTGAAATCTCTGCCCATCACGCGGTGCATAAAGTGAAGAAACAAGTATGGGTACAATTTTTTATCAAAAGACCTTGGATTAGTTTTGTGATTGTTGCAGGATTATTATCTGTCATTATTTTTGTGGTTCCTCTGCTTGAAACGGGCTTTTTGCCTGAAATGGATGAAGGTAGTATTGTATTGGACTATGTCTCTCCACCGGGTACTTCACTGGAAGAAACCGATCGGATGCTGAATGAGGTGGAAAAGCTGATTATCGCCACGCCGGAAGTACAAGCTTACAGTAGGCGTACGGGCACGCAAATGGGCTTTTTTATTACAGAACCCAATACAGGTGATTATCTCATTCAGCTGAAAAAGGACAGGAAGAAAACGACAGAAGAAGTAATCGATGATATCCGGCGAAAGATAGAATCGACACAGCCTGCACTACGTGTAGACTTCGGACAAGTTGTTGGCGATATGCTGGGTGATTTGATGGCTTCCGTACAACCGGTGGAGATTAAAATATTCGGTAATGATCAGAAACAACTACAGAAATTATCCGGAGAGGTATCGGCTTTGGTAGGGAAGGTGGATGGAACGGCCGATATCTTTAATGGAATTGTGATTGCCGGGCCTTCAGTAAACGTAAAACCCAACTACAATACCTTGGCACAGTATGACATTACTCCCATGGATTTTCAATATCAATTGCAAACTTCGCAGGAAGGGAATATTGTAGGAAACGTTCTTGAAAAAGAACAAAATACTCCGATCCGTATGCTTTATCCGCATAGCCGTGAAATAAGTTTGGCGGATATGGGGAGACTACAGTTGTTTACTTCTAATGGGAAATTAATCCCGATCACTTCATTGGCTCATATTTCGGCTAGTGTTGGCGAAGCTGAGATAGAACGTGAGAATCTGCAGATGATAGGCGTAGTGACGGCTCGTCTTGATAACCGCGACTTGGGTAGTGTGATGAGCGATATCCGTAGGCAAATAAGCAGTACCGTTCATCTTCCGCAAGGTTATCACATAGAGTATTGTGGTGCTTATAAAGAACAGCAGCAATCGTTTGGTGAGTTGCAAATTGTTTTGATAGCCTCCTGCCTGTTGGTATTTGTCGTGATGCTTTTTCTTTTTCGTGATCTTTGGATTTCATCCATTATTCTTTTTATTGCTATTTTGGGTGTTGGTGGAAGTTTTCTACTGTTGTATCTGACCAATACGCCATTGAACGTAGGCAGTTATACCGGTTTGATTATGATTGTAGGTATTATCGGAGAAAATGCCGTATTTACCATTCAACAGTTCCGTACGACCTTGCAGGTTACGGGCGATCCGGAACAGTCGGTCATCTATGCTATTTCTACCCGTTTACGTCCTAAGTTGATGACTGCTCTTGGGGCTATAATTGCTTTGATGCCATTGGCTCTGGCTATCGGTACGGGCGCACAAATGCATCAACCGTTGGCTATTGCCGTTATTGGTGGCTTTTTGGCCGCCTTACCTCTATTGTTGATCGTTTTACCAAGCTTGTTGTTATTAGCTTCAAGAAAAAGGGATGTTGGATCCTAATTGTAATGGTGGGATAGGGCAGAATGATTAGTTGTGTTAACGAATGGTTAAATATCCGATGCACTCACTGTTTATTAATGCAAAAAACTACTTTTGCGCCACAAATCAATATTTATTATAAAGACATGGACGAAGGCCCTGCGGATAATTATTATTTAATAACCTGATGTAGCGGGGAGTCTGTGACGCGTTAGCTCCTTTCTGTATCATTAACAAGAAGGAGGTACGTATGACTTTATTCACCACTTTTTATTTAAGTCGTATCCTCGGTAAGAAAGTATATAATGCTAATGGTAGTCCTATTGGTGTTGTTAAAGACTTGCTTATCAGGTATGATGCCAGCTCAAACTCATTGAGCCACCCTGACGTTTGCGGCGTTAAAATCAAAGCTAAAAATATAATAAGCATTTATTCCTTTCGATCTTTTAGAATAGAAAAAGAAAAAGGTCGTATGAGAGTGACTTGTGATGCTTTGGAGGAGCTGCTTCCGGAAGTAGTGGAAAACAATCTCTTCTTGAGTGATACTTTTCTTGATAAACAAATTGTCGATCTGAATGGTCGCAAACTCGTTCGTGTAAATGACGTTCGTCTTGTATCGCTGTCAATAGGTTCTTATGTTGTAGCGGTTGACATCGGGGTGGAGGGTCTGTTACGGCGAATAGGGATAGCCAAACCGCTTAAGTATTTCTTTTCGCTATTCAATGTGGCTATTCCTTCTAAATTCATTCTTTGGGAGGATGTGGAAGCTGTTGACTTCTCTAATTTCAACATTCGACTCTCTAAATCGCAAACGAAACTTCAAACTCTTCATCCTTCGGATTTAGCTGATATTATTGAAGATTTGGGCAAAAAGGCGAGTACCGATGTTTTTGCTGTGCTTGATGAAGAGAAAGCTGCGGATGTGCTCGAGGAGCTTGAACCGGATGCACAGGTGCATATTCTCGAAAGTCTTTCAATAGAAAAGGCTGCGGATGTTCTTGAAAAAATGCCTGCCGACGAGGTGGCTGATATCTTAGATGTATTGGAAAAGGAAAAAGCCGAGCAGCTTTTGAATGAGATGGATAAAAGCTCATCGGAGGAAGTTCGGGAATTACTTGGTTACCCTTTGAATACCGTAGGTAGTATTATGTCGACGGATGTGCTTTCGTTTAATTCAGAGTTTACCATAGAGGAAGTGCTATGTGATATCAGGGGTAGAAAGCCTGAAAATGAAGAGCTATACAGTCTGTTTGTAACAAATGAAAATGATCAATTGGTGGCAACGTTTTCACTTCGGGATGTTGTGATATCGGAGCCTGAGACAACGGTTAAGGATATCATGAAGCCTTCGCCTGTCTACTTATATGATTACCAAAAGCTTGATGATATTGCGGAGCTTATTTCAAAATATAACTTGCTTGCAATTCCTGTGGTCGACAGTGATGAGATATTGCAAGGCATGGTGGTGATTGATGACGTGATAGATGATTTAATGGATAAACGTAAGACTCACAAGTAGGAGGGCTGTGTCATGATAAAGAAACGGAAAACATTTATTCGCCAACTGGCTCTTTTTCTTATGATTCTAGGTCCGGGTATTATTACGGGTAGCGTTGATAACGACGCGGGGGGTATCACGACTTATTCTGTAGCCGGTGCGGTATATGGGTATAATCTATTGTGGACACTTATACCTTCCTTTATTGTTCTGGTAATTATTCAGGAAATGAATGCTCGAATGGGTATTGTTACCGGGAAAGGACTTGCGGATTTGATTCGTGAAAATGCCGGTGTGAAAGTCACATTCTTTATTTTTGTGGGTCTTTTACTGGCTGATATCGGAAATACCACCACTGAGTTTGCCGGAATAGCCGGCAGTATGGAAGTTTTTGGCGTTAGTAAATATATATCCGTCCCGATTGTCGGTGTTGTGGTCTGGCTTCTAGTGGTTAAAGGTACTTATAAAATAGCCGAGCGCATCTTCCTGGTATTCAGCATATCGTTGCTTGTATATGTTATTTCGGCACTTATGGGTGAGCCTCATTGGGGGGAGATAGGGCATGCTATTATTGCTCCCAAACTTGAGGTGAATTCGAAGAGTCTGGCTATGGTGATTGGTATTGTAGGGACGACTATTGCTCCCTGGATGCAGTTCTATATGCAGTCCTCAGTAATAGAGAAGGGACTTAAAATGGCGAATTATAAGTATTCTTTGATTGATATATTTGTGGGTTGCATTGCTACTGTGGTAGTTGCATTCTTTATTATTGTGGCTTGTGCATCTACCTTGCATGAAAAGGGTATTCAAATAAACGAAGCAAAAGATGCCGCTTTAGCGTTGAAGCCTTTGGCGGGTGAGTTGGCATCGCAAGTGTTTGCCTTTGGTCTTTTTGTTGCGTCAATTTTTTCTGCGACTATTCTTCCGTTGGCTACTGCGTTTTATGTTTGTGAGGCTTTTGGTTTCGAAGCCGGCATTGATAAAAAATGGGATGAAGCTAAAGAGTTTTATGTGCTTTATACTTGTATATTGGTACTTGCCGCCGTGATAATTCTTATTCCGAACGCTCCTCTGATTCTGATTTCCTTATGGTCGCAAGTGCTTAATGGCATGCTCTTGCCTGTGGTGCTAGTTTGTATGATATTATTAGTGAATAATAAAAAGATAATGGACAAATACGTAAATGGGACGATGAATAATATTATAGGCTGGAGTGCCGTAATTATACTTATTGTATTGACACTTGCCTTGCTGTTCTTGTCGTTCTTTTAAAGTAATCGCAACGATGTAATTAGCTACCGCACTACTGACGGCGTCAATGAGGCGGTGCTCGAAATGGCGGGATATCGATGAGAAATAGGAAAATGAAACGAAAAGAAAATATTGCAAATTAGTTCTGTGAACTAAAATACAAATGTCTGTTATTTTGTTATTTAATTATTAAATAAGTTGTGCTATCTTTTTAGATTTTGTTTCTTTGCATGAAATAGCACAACTTATTCGGATATATTTAGGATTAATATATGAGTCAATCTGATTACATAAAGGAACTTGCAAAGTATAGTCTAGAAAACGATCAAGAGCAACTTAAGGAAACGTTAAGGAGTTTAATTGATTATTCTATTAAAACTAAGAAGACCAACTTTGCCCTTCAATTACAGTCTATTCTTGAAGACGCCATCAGGAAACAGAATATTGGAGGAATGAACGTTGTGGGTTCTCCTAGATATTTTCAGGCTGCTGATGAAAGAGAGATTCAAGAACTTATTTTAGAAAAACTGACTTCTGATTATAAAATATCTGATCTCATATGTTCAAAAAAAGTCGCTAATGACCTGAATTACTTCCTTCAAGAACAGAAATCTTTCTCGATGTTGGTGAATTTGGAATTACCTGTTGCTAATAAGATTATTCTTTATGGTCCTTCGGGATGTGGTAAGACTTTGACTTCTTATGTTCTTGCCGGGGAGCTAAAGAAAATGATGTATGTTGTTAATCTAGGCGCAATTGTTTCTTCTAAATTGGGTGAGACCAGTAAGAATTTGGCTAAACTCTTTAAGAAAGCTGCTTCAGAAGACTGTATTATCTTTCTTGATGAATTCGATAGCTTAGGTAAAATTCGTGATTATGATCAAGATCACGGCGAAATGAAAAGAGTAGTGAATACATTGCTTCAATTGTTTGATTTCTTACCCAAGGGAACTATTGTCATTGCAGCGACAAATCAAATAAAAATGATTGACGATGCTTTAATAAGGCGTTTTGATCTTTCATTGAAATTGGGCTTACCCAATAAGACTGAGATAAAGAAGTTGGTTGAAAATACATTGAGTAAGAAGAACATTAAATTTGATGACAAACAAAAGGCTGATTTATTAATAAAAAGGTGTGTAGGTCTCTCGTATTATATTATTCAAAAGACTTTACTTACTGCACTTAAGCGCAGCATTCTTGATCTTAATTTGGATATTCTTCCGAATGAGTTGGTCATAAAAACTTCCATTTGGGAAGCTCTTATTGATGAAGAAATCGACTCAAAAATATAAAAGTGAGGTTGGTTTAATTGTTTAAGTCAGCCTCTGCTTCTTCTTCCAGGTGGAGCTCAATAGCATCGCTAAGATAAACAGAATTATTCAGCTCTTTTAGCTCTGTATAGAGTGAATAGTCTGTAATCCTGTTAAATTCTTCCGATTGAATGGTCAGAACAAATGCATATTCTATAGCTGTATCCCGGAAATTCTCTTTTGCCAAACAACGGAATACAACTGCTATCTCATCATCTATTTTTTCTAAATCTTCTACTTTTATTGTAAACTGCTTACGCTGCGTGTTAGAAAAGAAATGTTTGTTATAATATCCAAAGTCTTCGGACCATTTATCTAATGTACTTTTTATGGAAACAGATTCTTCCCTTATCTCTTTATCATCTTTCTCTTCTTTTGCTATTTTTTTTATGGCATCGAGCGTCTTATCTTCATTTTCTTGCGCATTCATTATCCTAAAGCTTACGTGATAAGGATTATACAGTAAAGGATTGCCTGTAACAATAGCAGGAACAGAAAAACAAAGAGTCCCTGTAAGGTGTAGTATTTCTCCTCTGATTTTCAACTCTCTGAGAGAAGGCGGAAATTTGAAGTGGTGAACATTGAAGGTGTTATGTTCGATTCTTCCATTTGCTACGTAAGTAACTTCGTTTTCTTTGGAATACAGACAGTTTTGTGTTTCTGGAATTCCGTATCCTTCAATCATCTTTTGTAACTTTTCGGGTTTTAAATTATTGAATCGGATATTAAAATATGGCTCTGATCTAAGAATGTTTTCTCTTCTGCTAGCGATTGCTTTAAATTCAGGTCTATCTATCAGCGACGTGTTCCGAGCTGAATTTATGATGAGTGCTTTCAGTTGTTGTATCTGGATAGACGGATATAAGCTGAGTATTTGAGCCGCAAGATTAGAAACGAGTGGGGTGGCAAAACTTGTACCGGTTACATGCTCTACATAGTTATAATGCTCTGAGCCGAATACAATAAGTCCATTCTTTTCTGTGTGGCAATCGCCTCCGGACATTACGATGTCAGGTTTTGATAAATTCCAGTTGACTTGATGTGTTCTCAGAAAGGCATTGTTCACCTTTACAGAGTAGTCCCGGAATCCTTTTTTTGAATAATAGGCCGGAATATTTTTGGCAGGGGTCCTGTCAGGTATCCCGGGGTTACGTAGGCAATCGGCAATTGCACCAACTGTAATTCCATTCATGCAATCGGCAGGCTCTCCCAAGTTAGTATTTTGGGTATAGTCGGGATTTGCCGGATTGTAGAATTGATATGGGTAATCTTCTGTAATATTATCAAAATTACCAGTGCTTATAATGAATAGAATATCGTATGTGTAAGATAAATAATCGAGCATGCGGGCATAATCGGATATATCTGCATTGATGTCTTTGCTTAAAATACTTGACATCGAAATGTTATAAACCCTTATGCCATAATTATTGTGTGATTGAATGATCTCTTCTTTCAGCTTTAAGAGTGAGACTTTATCATTATCTTCTCTAATAGCTTGAATGGAATATATTCTGGCTTGAGGGATAATTTCATCTTCAAGAATATTTTGCTGGCCATATATGATGAGAGAGGCTACATGGGTGGCATGGTCTAATTTTATTTGATATGGATCGGGGTAAATACTACTTTCTCCCACAATCAGATCTTTATATGCTGAAATTTGTCTCACTCCACTGTCAATAATGCCAATTATAGGTAATTTGTTGATGTCTACGGCGTATTTATTAATCTTAAAGCTTCCTTTGAAATTGACTATACTGAAAGCGTTTGGAGATACGTGCATTACAGGTAATGATTGTACTCTTTGGATAATGTCAAAGTTATCGAGCATTTCGGGTATGCATTCCGGGGAAATGTGAAGCTCATAGACAGAGTTATGGGTTGCAAGAGAATTTAATTCTCCGTTGTGCTGTGTGATATAGTCCTTTAGATGATCGTATATTTCTGTGTATCCTTCTTTTTGGAAGGGTAATAGTTTTAGGGTTGCAATTGAATCTGTGGTTTGTTGAATTCGTGTTGAAGTTAGCAAGTAGAATTCGTTTATAATGGAAAGGCTTTTTAATTCTTCGGGAATCCCGGTTCCTTCGCTCGAACTAAAAATTTCAATATCATAAAGAAATATATTAAATAATTTGTTGTCTACAATTTGGAATAGGACGGACATGTTATTTGAATAATATACTATCGGCTCAATTCCATACTTTTTATTAAACAGATCATCAGAATGCATTTTATAAAAATCGATTTTGATGAAGTCATAATGATAGGGAATGTGGAGCGTCCTCTTTTGATGGCGAGATATCAAATCTTTTGTAAAGCGTTGAAGATATGATCTAAAATTATCTTTCTGTAGTGTATAATCTTTGTTCTCATCTTGGATGTCTTCATCATCTTTTTCTTTATTCGAATTATTACCTCTCTGGGTTGGTATTTCACCTTTTGATATATGAGGGTTTGTGAATATTAGATGTGATAGTTTCGTCATTATTCTTTTTTTTGTAAAAATAATGTTTTTATTTTAATGATATTTCAAATAATTGTTGTATTTTGAGGAAATCAAGTAAATGAAATTGTAACTTCGATTATTTATGATCAATGAGGCTTAGCTTCTCATCTTTTAATAGAGGATAAAATCATCTTATCACGTTCTATAATTATGGATATATCTATAGTTTTGTTGGGCAATACACGACATTTAGTTATAACCGAATGCAATATATTCATAGTAGAGTATAGTAACGGTTGATTTTGTTTACTGATATAATATTAAATACTTATATTTGAGCAGTAAATAAATGTGATTTAAAGTGATGAAGATAAAATTATTAAAGGTCTATCTGCCCTTTGTGTATCTGTCTCTTTGTTTTACGGCTATATATGCGTTCATATATTGGATGGCCGTAATAAATTTAGATATTTTTCGACCTAATGGGTTGATGGCACATCTTATTGTTCCTCTAGCAATTTCCTTTCTTGTCGTGCTCTTCTATTATAAGCATAAGCTACGGCTTTTAAAGCTCGATAAAAGGGCTTTCTCTTTTTATATTATGATGGTATGCATCTTGCTTGCAATACCCTTATTCAAAGGATTACCTTATTTGGAGAATGCTCAAGGTGAACTCGTCAGAGTTGCTAAACCATCGCAAATCAATCACAACAGGCAGGTTCTTTTTTATAGTGTACAGCAAGGTA
>JADHED010000473.1_pt1 | contig 48344 bp, 51 predicted proteins | sample 8952041 | NCBI WGS metagenome assembly JADHED01 (sample SAMN16124423, study PRJNA663239) | bioreactor sludge metagenome | isolation source: sludge (control) | place: India:Bengaluru | collected 2018-09-08 | reverse complement strand
TTTTTTATTTCCGATTGGCTGATCGGTTTAATATTATTGATAAACCGAATGAGCGCAGCTCACACAAACGAATCACATTGCGGGGCGGAGGAGTCATCTTCTACTTCGGGGCTTTGGCGTATTTCATGGTGAGTTCTGGGGCGTACCCGGGATTTATGTTGGGGCTGACGCTGATTTCGTTGATTAGTTTTGTGGATGATATACGTTCCACACCGCAGTGGCTCAGGTTGGTGTTGCACTTCTCGGCGATGGCGCTGATGTTTTACGAATGGGGGTTGTTCGCATTGCCATGGTGGACATTTGTCATTGCGCTGGTGGTGTGCACGGGTATGATTAACATGTATAACTTCATGGATGGCATCAATGGCATCACGGGGGGATATTCGTTGGTGGTGCTGGGGATATTAGCTTATGTGAATGCGGAGATCATAGTGTTCGTGGAGCCGGAGATGATTTATACGATGATGTGTGCGGTGGTGGTGTTCTGCTTCTTCAACTTCCGTAAGCGGGCGAAGTGCTTTGCGGGTGATGTAGGGGCGGTGAGCATTGCATTTGTGCTGCTGTTCTTATTGGGCAGACTGGTTGTGGCGACGGGTGATTTCAGTTGGTTGGTACTGGTGGCGGTATATGGTGCGGATTGCATCCTGACGATTGTACACCGGATGATGCTTCATGAGAACATCGGCTTACCGCATCGGAAGCATATGTATCAAATCATGGCGAATGAGTTGCACTTGCCGCACGTGGTGGTATCGTTGGTTTATATGGTGGCACAGGTGTTGGTGATGTGGGGTTATTTCTGTTGCAGGGCTTACGGTTACTGGTATCTGGGGGCCATGGTGTTGGTGCTGGGCACGATCTACGTTGTTTTTATGTGGAAGTATTACCGGTTGCATGAAGAGACATTGAGGAAGAAATAGTGATAGAGGATAAATTGACTGGTTGTTTTGTTCATTCAACAAAATATGCCTATTTTTGTTTCTTTGATTAAACAGTATAGTATGCTATGGAACTGAATATTTATCGTTTAAATTCGATGGAAGAACCATCGGATGAAATCCTTCATCAATTGATGGAACGAGTAGCAATTGAAGCTCGCAAAAGTTCACGTAATGCTAAGCTAGAGTTGAAACGTCGTATGCAGGAAACTGCTAAGAAAATAGCTTATCTAAAAGCTCAGCAAGAATACAAGTCTGTCTAATGATGGAAAAGAGGCCCACACTTTGCATAAATAAAGACATGAAACATACATACTAAGTTGAAAAAGAAAGTAATTGTCTTTTTTGAACGGTATGGTAAAGATACTTTACGACATAAAAATTATGAGCAATCGCGGAATTAAGGAAGTTTTTTCTTAATTTCGCGATTGTTATTAATTACTCATCTTATGAAAAAATCGAAATCATATAAGGAAAAAGAATCGGATGCTTTATTTGCACAGGAACCTGAATCATTGTACCATCTTTCTCATGATACAAATGCAGGATTATTTCATAAAAAAGAAATAAGTAAGGGTGATTTCCCGGGACAGTTTACAGAACAGGAGAAGAAAAACCGACTGAAAGCAGCCGTAAAGTCTTTCCATGAGGGGGGGGGCATTAGTGAAGAAGAAATGGATCAATTTTTTCAAGCATTAGTTTAATGAAACTTATTTGGAGTAAAGAAGCTCAATTTCAATAATCTCAAATCTATTTTTATTATAAAAAGCACTTTAATTCTAAGGTTGCAAATAATGTGAAGCTTTCAATTTATGATGCAGTAAAATTATTGAAGACATATCCCAATATGGGTAGTGTGTGTGAGAAACAATGGGATGATAGTATAGAATTTCGAGCATTTGTTGAGCATAAGAATCATAAGATAATTTATTATATAGAAAATAATACGGTTTATATTGCAGATATTTGGGCTTGCAATATGGATCATTAAGTAATGAAATGAAAACTCCGGGTGTTTATCTTGTGGAGGAAAATGATTTTCCGGTTTCCGTAGTGGAGGTTGCCACCGCGGTGCCTGCTTTTATTGGATATACGGAGAAGGCGATGAAGGGAAGCGCTTCTTTGCTGAACAAGCCTTTCCGCATTTCATCGATGGCGGAATTTCGCACGTACTTTGGTGGTGCTCCTGTGTCTCCGTCTGCTTTGCCACCGAAGGAAGACGGGGTATCGTTCTCCTTGTATTTTCAGATGATGATGTTTTTTCTGAATGGCGGAGGCCCTTGTTACATTGTCTCCATAGGCGATTATACGGTGGGGGAACTCAGTGCGGATGCTTTTAAAAAGGGCATTGGGGTGCTTGTGGAAGAGCAGGAACCGACTCTGGTGCTTTGTCCGGAGGCTGTTGGGCTGAAGGATAAGGAGTTGTGCTTTGAAGTTCAGGCTGAAATGTTGGCGCATTGTGGTAAGATGGGCAACAGGATGGCGATGCTGGATATATACGATGGCTACAAAAGCCGGAATGATGCGGAAGGTGATGTCGTGACGGAATTCAGGGAGAAGATTGGTTGTTCGCATCTCGATTTGGGAGTGGCTTATTATCCCTGGTTGAATGTTTCTGTCACGGAGACGGGAGGAGCGAAGTGCTTCAGTGGGTTACTGCCTCCATCGGCTGCCATGGCGGGTATTTATACCATGGTGGATAATAGCCGCGGTGTATGGAAGGCTCCGGCGAATGTGGGGGTGAATAGCGTGGTTTCGCCGGCTGTGAACCTGACTTCCGGGGAACAGGAGGATTTGAATGTGACGGCGAATGGTAAGTCGGTGAATGCCATACGGTGGTTTCCCGGTGAAGGTGTACGGGTATGGGGAGCTCGTACTTTGGATGGAAATTCGCAGGACTGGCGGTATGTCAATACCCGACGGACGATGATTATGCTGGAGGAGTCGGTGAAAAATGCAGTCCGGACTTATGTGTTTGAACCGAATGTGGCTGTCACATGGCTTACGATAAAGAATACAATAGGGAACTTTCTCTGCGGAATATGGAAGCGTGGCGGTTTGATGGGTGCCATTCCCGAAGATGCCTATAGCGTTCATGTGGGGCTGGGTGATACGATGACTGGCGATGATATACTGAACGGAACATTGCGGGTGACGGTGTTGGTTGCGCTTATCCGTCCGGCGGAATTTCTTACTTTTTCTTTTCAACAGCAGATGCAGAAGGATTGAATAATAGAAACGTATTGTTTTGTTGATTAAATAGTTCGTGTATGTACTTTTTATAAAAAACATTATGGGGAAATATTGATGGACGATAAATTGATTGGTTGTTTGTGAATTACCTAAATATTGGTATCTTTGCCTAATCAAGTTGCACAACATAGATGAAAACAAAAAATGAGATATTAAAGATGAGAGCGGCTGTACTGTATGTTCTTCAATCTTTTGATGAGGGGGTTGATTATATCAAGCTCTTTAAAATTCTTTATTTTGCCCAGAAAGAGCATCTTGTGAAATATGGTCGTGGAGTTATTGGCGATACTTTTCATGCTTTGAAATATGGGCCTGTTCCCTCTTTTATTTATAAGTCTTTGCAAATGAATGAAGGCAAATTTGAGAAAGAATCAGATTTTGAGCCTCTTTATGATACTATCTTAGTTGATGACAAATCACTTGTCTTTTCTAAAGAGAAGCCGGATATGGACGAACTTTCTGCTTCTGATGTGGAATGTTTGGATAAATCAATAAAAAAGTATCGTGATATGAATTCTTATCGTTTGTCTGCCAGATCGCACGATATAGCGTGGAAAGAAGCTTATACGAGAGCCCTGGATGATCCGGAAAAGGATTGTATGACGCAAATTGATATTGCGAGAGCCGGTCATGCAAAGCAGGGGGTAATTGAATATATTAAAGAAAATATCCAAATAGACAAGCTTTTGAATTGATGAGCAAATCAACTGAAAGCAGGAATGTTGAAATAGGTTCTATTTATAAAATGAACTTAGACCAGCAAGATGATGTTACTCCTAAGAATGGAATAGATTTTAGACCAAAATACTTTATAATTATAGGGAATGCGGATTATGGCTATTATGTGGCCTATATTTTAATTAATAAAAGTATAAATAATAATTTTCTTTATAGTAAAGAATTACTTGATTGTCAGTTCCCTTTAAGAGTGAAGGATTACCCAGGAATATTTAAAATTGATCCGAGTTATGCAAATTTAGCGCGAATTAGAGAGATGGAACGTGAAAAATTGCTGAGGGAAGCAACTTATCAAGGTAAGTTAACAGAAAAGGACCTTGATTTAATAATAAAGGCATTAATAAACTCGAAAATCATTACTCCGAAAGAAAAGAGACGTTATGGATTAAATGTGGAATAGATATTAATAATCCATCTGCATAAGCAGGTCAGACATTAAAAGTGTATTGAGGTAGATAGACTTTACGACATAAAAAATTATTGGCAATCGCGGAATTAAGAAAAAACTTCCTTAATTCCGCGATTGTTATTTTATAGATATAAAAATCTTTATAGTTATGAGAAATATGGAGAATGCGTCTTTTTACATTGATGAAAGTTGTCATTTGGAGTATTAAAATACGGTAATCTTCGAAACAAAAGATGGGCCGTATGCTCCTCTGCTTGATGAAGACATGATAAAAATATAGAAAAGGAAGAAAAGTTTAGTAATTACTAAATTATATGCGTACATTTGCAACGAATGAGTGGGAAGAGGTTAAGGGAGGTATTCAAAAATTTGAAAAGTTGATTGTGCTAAATGAAAAGAGATGATTTATTAAACAGTAAAGAGTATTGGCTTTCCAAGATCCAAATTGATTTATTCAATGAAGTGAATCATTTTATGGAAGAAAAGGGATTAAACCGTACTCAATTGGCAGAAAGACTAGGCGTATCAAAAGGATATGTAAGTCAAATAATGAATGGTGATTCTGACCATAGATTATCTAAACTAGTGGAGTTGTCTTTAGCTATAGGACTTGTGCCTAGATTGAGCTTTGAGCAATTGGAAAAGAATTGGAATAATTTGGAAGTAGAGAAGATGGATGCACGTAATTAATAGATGGGTGTAAATTATGAAAGAAAAAGACTATATATTAGATTCTATAAAAGAAACGTTGAAACATGTAATGCCTCCAGATGCTAAGGTTATTCTTTTTGGCTCCCAAGCACAAGGAAATGCACATGTAAACTCTGATTGGGATATTTTAATCTTACTTAATAAAATAAAAATAGAGCATACTGATTTTGATAATGTGGCTTACCCGTTGATGGAAATCGGTTGGAATATAGGAGCAGAAATTAATCCGATACTGTACACGCACGAAGATTGGAAGAAGCGAAATTTTACTCCATTTTATAAGAATGTAATGCAACAAGGAATAGAACTATGGCACTGACTTTAGATGAGAAAAGGGCTGTTATTGCTTATCGAATACAAAAGTCGGAAGCAGCAATGATTGAAGCACGTGATAATGCAGAACTGAAGCATTGGAGTCTGGTAGTAAATAGGTTGTATTATGCTGTGTTTCATATGGCTTCAGCATTAATAGTAGATAAAGGTTTTACGACGAAGAGCCATGCTGGCTTGATTTGTTTATTAGGTCAAGAATTTGTTGTAAGAGGATTATTAGATAAAGATGATTCCCGCTTAGCTTCTCGTTTATTGAACATGCATCAAGCTGGTGATTACGATGATATGTTTGACTGGGAAGAGGATGATGTAGCTCCATTGTTTCCTAAAACAGAAAAACTATTAAAAAAGATGGAGAAGCTAGTTTCTATAAAATGAGGGGTTATTTTAGTATAATTTGGTATCTTTGCCTAATCAAGTTGCACAACATAGATGAAAACAAAAAATGAGATATTAAAGATGAATGTTTGGATAAATCAATAAAAAAGTATCGTGATACGGTGATTTATGAAACGAAAGACGGACCGTATATGCCGCTTGGTGATGAGGATATCCTAGGACTGTAGGAATAGTGATTTTTATTAAATGGTACAAAAATCCATAGAGTTTTTATGTCATTTGATAAAAATCACTATTTTTGTAGGAAAAGAACAGGATATGATAGCAAGGGATAAATATCTGCGAAAAATACAATCTGCATTTCATTTAGTACCAATTGTAGTATTGATAGGTGCAAGACAAGTGGGCAAGACTTCCATCATGAAGTCTTATCCTGCCGATGGCTTTCGTGGTACTTTGTTCTTGAATGGACAGGATGTGGAGGTGGCTACCCGATTTCAGCAATTCAGCACGATTGAGCAATATCTCAAAATTTACCTGAATGACGAACTGGACGGTTTATTGCTGCTTGATGAATTTCAGTATATACAGGGAATCTCCACCATGTTGAAACTACTGACAGATAAGTATGATAAATTGCGCGCTCTTTGCTCCGGCAGTTCAAGTTTGGATATTCTTCAGCGCATTGAAGAGTCATTGGCTGGTCGTGTACGTGTAATAGAAGTATTATCTCTCTCTTTTTCGGAATATCTGCTGTTTAAGGATGAAAAGCTGTGGGAATTGAAAGGAAAGCTGCAAGACGGGAATGATGAAGTACTGGCAGCTCCTCTGAAAACGGCTTATGAAGAGTATCTCGTGTTTGGAGGCTTACCGCGCACTGCACTGACTAATAATCCGCAGGAAAAGGTGGAATTACTGAATGATATTTACCAAACTTATTTGCTGAATGATGTGCGGCATTATGTGGCGAATGAGCATTTTGTAGCTTTCAATAAATTACTCCGTTTATTGGCTGTTCAGATAGGAAATCTGGTGAATGTGAATGACTTGAGCCGTGAGACTGGATTGCCGTATACGCGTTGTGAGGAATACATTTATCTACTGCAGAAGATGTATATCATAAAACTTGTTGAACCTTATTTTACCGATAAGCGCAAGGTGATAGGGAAGATGAATAAAGTGTACTTTTGTGACTTGGGGCTTCGTAATATCATTTATAACAGTTTTAATGAAATGCAGTTTCGAACGGATAATGGAGCATTGTTTGAGAATTATGTGTTACTGGAACTTTGGAGAAACCGTCAGGTAGCGGATACTATTTATTTTTATCGCACTCAGAGCGGAACGGAAGTGGATTTCGTGTTGGACGGCCCAATGAATAAATTGGTAGTGGAATGTAAGTATAAACGTTTTCTGAAGCCTGTCAGCATACCTTCTCTTAACAGTTTTGCAGAGGAAGAGAACATCAAGTTGCGTTATATTGCTAATATTAATATGGATGCGGAATACAAGGAGGCGCGACTGATTCCCGGTTTTTTGGTTGACAGGATTCTTGCTTCAGTGAACTGAATTATCATATCAATAATGAATGCTTTGCTTAGTTGCATTGCCTGCCGTTATACTTAAAGGAATTTTGTGATACTGAAGACTATGACTACAATCGTCTTCGCCGTTATGCCACCAAGAGTTTTTGGAGTCAACAGATGAATCGATCCAATACCACTCCCGAAAGAGCATCAGTAATCCCATTAGAAGTGTATCCCGAGAGAGGAAATGTCAAAAGTGAGGTTCAACAAGGCATTATATAAATTGAATCATAAAACACTGATTCTAAAGGGCCTTTTAGTGCTGTGCGGAAATGTGGATAGTTACTTTTCATTAATGACGAGATAGCTCAAATATTATATTGAGCAGTGACTTTATCTGTTGAATCGGGACATTGGCAATCTCCTTGCCTGTCAAGTACTTCGAAACAGGAGTTTTTACTGATAAATTCGGGAACGATCTCTTTCATGGCTGCTACAATCTTCATCTGATCATAGTTATAGCTAATCTCAACGAGGCGTTGTATACGATTTTTTACGTCATTATAGTCGTACTCACGAACGTTGGCTATCATGATTTTAGGATGATAGGTGGGTTTAGTCAACTCTTTCTGATTGAGTAGTTCTTCGTAAAGTTTCTCTCCATGACGAAGGCCGGTGAATTCTACTTTGATATCGGAACGACCGGAAAGCCTGATCATACGGTTAGCTAGATCGAGTATCTTGACAGGACGTCCCATATCGAAGATATAGATCTCACCTCCATTACCCATACTTCCGGCTTCGAGTACCAGGCGACAGGCTTCGGGAATAGTCATGAAATAGCGGATGATTTCGGGATGGGTGACGGTGACAGGTCCTCCGCGTTGTATCTGATCGCGGAAACGGGGTATGACAGAACCGTTGGATCCTAACACGTTACCAAAGCGGGTGGTGATGAACTGGGTATGTGCGCCGCCTTCTCTTTGTACTTTCTTGGCAAGGGACTGTACATAAATCTCACAGATACGCTTGGAGCATCCCATCACATTAGTGGGGTTAACAGCTTTATCGGTAGAGATCATAACAAACTTTTCCGCATGGTATTTCTCTGCCAAATCGGCCAATATACGGGTTCCGTTGACATTGATCTGTATAGACTCCGAAACGTTATCTTCCATCATCGGAACGTGCTTATAAGCAGCGGCATGGAAGATGTATTGCGGACAATATTCTTTGAAAATGGTTTCCATACGGGTACCATTTGAGATGTCCGCAATAATGGTTTCGGCACTGACATCGCGCCATTTGTCTTGCAACTCCAAACGAATATTGTGTAACGGGGTTTCGGCCTGATCAATAAGGATAAGCTTATAGGGGTTGAAAGAGGCTACCTGCCGCATGATTTCGCTACCGATAGAGCCTGCAGCTCCGGTAATCAGAACCCGCTTTCCTTCGAGATGTGAAGCTACTTTCTTGATATCAATCTGTATAGGATCACGCTGCAATAAGTCTTCGATTTGTATTTCTTTGAATTGTTCCTGAACGACAGGCTGGCCGTTCCATTGACTCAGCAATGGGGCTGTCATCAGTTTGATATCTTCATTGAGCATATTATCAGCCCAATCGGTACTGACCAAACGGGTCATCTTAGAGGGAGAAACAATGACTGTGGTTACATTACGCTCATGTAATGTTTGAATGAGATTTTCATCATTGGGAAATACTTCCACACCCATCATAACTTTGCCTACCACTTCCGCTTCATCGGAGATAAAACCACGTAGACGGTAGTTGTTGCGTAGATTGACGCGGATGGCTTTGGCTATATTCACCCCGGCTTCTTTGGTGCCATAGATGAAGACATTGACACTCTGCTTACCGCCGTTGTAGAGCCATTCGTACATGGTCTTTACAATAACGCGTGAAGAAACCATCATGGAGATGCTGATTACATAACTGATAAAGAATACACTGGGCACACCCATCGGTAAATTCCACACTTCCTGGGATAAGATACTGAATAAAAGCAAAAAAGCATAAGATACGGTCAATGCCACGAATATACGCATGATATCTACGATAGAGGAGAAGCGAAGAACATTGGAGTAGGTGCGGAATACCCGGAAAAAGATAAGGTTGATGAGTACTGTCCATATCAAAGTGGCATCCAGCGTGGATGAGTCAATAAATATGCTGCGGAAATCATAACGGAGAGCGTAAGATAAGAGGGTGGATATAATTATTGTCAGCAAGTCAACAAGAAGAATAGTCCATATAGGCAAAACCTTAACAGAAAGGTATCTGTGGAAAAAGTTAATTTTCATTTTGTGCGACTTTTTTGGTTTACAAGTGGGGCAAAGATATACTATTTTTATCGGATATGTCTTTTTTTTAACAGAAAAGATGTTTTTTATTTTTCACAGTAAAAAGAAATAAAGCTTCCCCGATCGTGTTTGAACCAACGATCGGGGAAGCTTTTTACTTAGAGGTACTTTTATGCTTTCTTGAAATTCCTCAAAAGATCTTTTAAAAAGAGTATCCAGCCTACACTACCCACACCGGCGAGGAAAACAAATCCAATAAGAATCATCATTTTGTTAGGCTTAGCTGGTTTTAAAGGAACGGTAGCGGGTTGTACCACAGTATACACAGGAGTGATTTCCTGCACTTTGGCCTTAGCCATCTGAAGCTGCTGGGCGGTCTGACTGTAGACGTTATAAGCCAGGGTCATCTCATTCTGCAAGCGCTCCTGTTCGGACCTATAGCTGAAAAGAATCAGATTCTGATTGGCGTCAGCAAAGGTGGCATACTTCTTTTGTGCAGTGGTGTAGCTTGCTTTGGCTTCACGATAGAGCTTCTGTGCAAACGCCAAGTCCTTACGGGCTTTGCTGGTACGGTATGCGGTAATATGGTTCTGCAGACGGCTCATAACAGAGTCGGTGATGGTGGCAGAAATAAAAGGGTCTTGCATGGTGGCTGTGATGGTGGTCATTCCCGTCTTCTTATCAATAGATACTCCAATACGTTTACCCAGGTTGGCTACAACCGCAGCTTGCTTTTGGGTTAGCTGAGATGGATCTATTTTGGCAGTATCGCTTACCACTTCTTGTTTTTCCCCCTTAACGGTGGATATCACCCATCCCAATGCTTTAAAGGGAGCTGAGGTAACGACTCCCCACCAGGGAGCACTCTGATTTTTATCGAGATAATTGTAAAGGGTGGTGTTGATGTGCGAGTCCCGGCTCTTTACTTTGATATCGAGCAAATTGACGAGGAACGGAGTGGAAGCAACAATATCGGGGTAAAGATCGGGTGATAAGGCATCCTGACCGGAAGATGAATTCAGATTAATGCCTGCCATAGCAGCCAGTGCACCTACACTTCCCCCACCGCTACCTTTTCCGGTTGCTTCGGGAGCAAGGGTGACACTCGTGGCATATTCTTTGGGAATACTGATAGCTACAACAATGCCAAGTATAACAGCTACTCCACATGCTTTCAAGATCAGCTTACGTTCAGCCCATACTTTACGGGCCAATTCAATCAAATCGATCTCCTGTTCGGCAGGTTGAACGGGTTTATTTTGTAATTCTTCTTTTTCACTCATAATACTTTATCACTTAAACAGGTTAACCATAGAAGCAATCATTGTGGCAATGGAAGCAGTGGTAGTGCCGATACCCAAAACTTCGGCAGTGCTCATCTTATTCTTTTGTTCCTTGTCCGGAACGATAATCTCACATCCGGGCTCAATATCTTTACGGTTGCCGGCATTAAGACGCGATACGGTGCCATTCATGTAGATGACATAGGCTTTGCTCTTCTTGGCACGGTTGCCGTAACCTCCTGCCTGATTGATATAATAGCGCAGACTTTCTTTTGGTTTATAGGATACGGTATTGGGATACATCACGGCTCCACTGATACGCACAGTATTGACGTATTCGGGGATGAAGAGTTGATCTCCTTCACGCAACACGAAGTCGTAGTCGGACTTGGGAGAAGCCAACGCTTTTTCAAGGTCGATACCCACGGTATAAGTGTCTGCTATGCCTAATTTCTTGATATCTATAGAGTCTTTGCCTGCACTGATTTCAGCCATTCGCAAGGCATCGCGTTGGCGGCGTAACTCTTCTTCATTCATCTTACGGATAAGACGGGACCCTTTGACATAAGCATCGGGAGTAACTCCACCGGCTTTCTTTACAAGGTCGGAAAGACGTTCGGTCTTCTTCTGCATGGCATACTGTCCCCCGAAAAGGACTTCTCCGTTGATGGATACATTCTGTTGCTTGCGGTATGCAGGACTCTGACGGATGTATACGGCATCGAACGGTTGGAGCGTGAAGGCCTCTCCATCTATAGTCAGACCATTCTTTATATCCACCGTAAAGGTCTTACCGACAGTACGGTTGAATGAGGTGCTCTCGGGATCTTTGATGCGACGTGCAACTTCCAGACGTACGGTGGAAGCACTCTCGAGTAATCCTCCGGCATGTACAATGAGATCTTTTATACTCATATTCCTGGAGTAAAGGAAAGTGCCCGGATTGGCTACTTCACCGTATATGGAGATGGTTTCTTCTTCTTTTAACTCGTTAATGCTGGGCACATAGACCACATCGTTCTTCTTCAAAGGGATGTCTGCTATGGTTCCGTTCATTACACCTTCCATGTCGATAGCAATATTTTCGTGGGAAAGATCTTCATGCTCACGATCGATGATGACACGCGGCAGGTAAGCATCTCCACGAAGACCTTCAGCTTTCTTAATAAGCTGTTTGACGGTATTGACGGTCCCGTCTATCTGATACATACCGGGACGGAATATGGCACCCCGGATTTCAACACGGTTTTCGAAGCGGTTGAGTACGGAGTCGGCTGTGATTTGATCGCCATCTTCGAGGCGGAAAACGGAGTAATCCATCTCATCGACATTGTATACCTGATATTCGCGACCGCTCTTACGGATGATGCGAACGGATTTTTTATAAGCGTCTCCGGTAAAGCCTCCGGAATATTTCAGAATGGTGGATACGGTCTCGCTGGATTTCATCTCGTAATACATGGGGCGTTTTACTTTACCCAGTATTTGCACAAGTGATTGATAGGGGTTCACGATGATTACATCACCTTCCTGCAGGCGGACATCATCTCTCATCTTTCCTTTCATGATGAAATCGTAAACGTCGAGGTCGGCAATGGTACGTCCGGCACGTATCACTTTAATGCTACGAAGGCTACCGATTTTGTTGACTCCTCCGGCACGATAGAGCGCATGGAACACCGAAGAGAAAGAGGAGAGGGTATAGGTGCCCGGAATGGCAACCTCGCCCATGATATTGATTTGTATGCTACGGATATCGCCTAAAGTAAGCTTGATTTGCGAGTTGGGTTGTTTACCCAATATGCTGGCATAGATTTTGGCAAATTCACGTTGTAGATAGGAATTGGCATCTTTCACGGTCATTCCGTTGAGATGGAGAGGCCCCAGTCCGCTTACATGGATGGTTCCTTCGGGAGAAATGGTCTGGCGGATGGTGTTCTCGGATGCTCCCCAGATATCGATGATAACTTCGTCGCCGGGACCCAAGCGATAGTTGACCGGAGTGGCTATATTGCCGCTAGGTTCAAAGCTCAGGTTTTTATTGGTGAACATATCGTGACCGAAGATCTTGATTCCGTCTTTTTCCTGTTCTTTGTTGATTCTTCTCAAGTCGACCGTATCACGGGACTGGAAAGTGTTGTATTGATCAAGATCATTATTGGGTCCGCGTCTGTTTGTTTTGAGTGAAGTCCGTTCACGCAACTCCTTGTAATCGGCTTTGTCCGATTTATTGGCGTTGGAATTTTGATCAGCATACTTCTGCTGTATTCGCGTCACTTGTTCTTTGGTTACTCCGCGGCGAAGTAACTCAGTAGTCATCTGGCTCTGTGTTTTACCTGATTTTTGACCCTCTTTTACATATTGCACAACTTGGTCGTCTGACATCTGCTGCGCAACTGCTACCCCGGATAATATGAATATCGCGAATAGCAATGTAACTAATCTATGCATACAACTATATTTTAATTAAGCTTAAGTGATAATTTATATATAACCGCAAAGATATATTTTATTTTTGAAAAATATACAATTATTGATGCCGTAGATATTATATAATATAACTTGGCTTATTGGAATGAAAATATCTCTACGCAATAGTTGATAAAGCGGAATGGGATAATTGAATTCTGACAATAAAAAAATGTGCTTTGCTTTCGTTTTTTCAAAAAGAAGTATAACTTTGCAGTCCGAAAATTTGATGATCGATCGCCGCTATAGCTCAGTTGGTAGAGCAACGCATTCGTAACGCGTAGGTCTCCAGTTCAAGTCTGGATAGCGGCTCAATTATGAAGCTCTGATTATCAGATAATTGTAATTTGTTTGTTGCCATATTGTTATAAAAAAAAGACCTCAAAACCCACCCGTGAGACAAAAAGGGTGTCTTAAAAGGTGTCTTAAATTTATAGCGATATGGCAACTCTATCTTTAGCGGTATTACCCGCAAAACCCACCTCAAAGGGCAAGTATCCTATTTACATAAGGGTATCATCCAAAAGCATCAAATCCTACATTAGAACGGACTACGAGCTTGACGATTTGTGTCAATGGTATAACGGAAAAGTTGTATCTCGAGTCGATGCAACCATGATGAATAAGCGCTTGCAATTTGAGCTCAAAAAGTATAAAGAGAGAATGCTGGACATAGAAAATTACGATTGCTATTCCGGTACACAACTTAGAACCATCCTTATACAACAAGAAAAAAATATTCCAGACGTTATCACTTTCAATGATTTTTTCCGTAAAAGAATAAGCGAGATGAAAGAAGAGGGTAGGGAGAGTTACGCTAAAATGCAAGAAGATACCCTCAAGGTATTTGAAGCAGCAGAAGGAAGCGTACCTTTAATTATAATGAATCACATTACAGTTGAGCATTTCGATCGCTGGATGAAGCTACACGGGCACACGGACGGTGGAAGGCAAATAAGGCTTTGCCACATTAAGGCTAGAGTGAACGAAGCTATCAAATTAGGATTAATCCGGTGTGATGTGCATCCATTTGCTTACACCAAAATACCAACACCAGAACCGCGGGATATGGATCTATCTGTTAGCGCTATACGAAAAATTATTTCCGAAGATGTTAGTTTCAGTAAAAGGTTACAGTTGGGCAAAGACATGTTTTTGCTCTCCTTTTACCTTGGTGGCATTAATTTCGCAGATGTTATTAAAGTTGACTTTTCCGGGGACTTTATTAATTATGTACGGCAAAAAAGCGGCGAACATAAAAAGAAAAACAGAACCACTCAGATAGGCATTTGCCCGGAAGCCTCAGCGATCATACAAAAGTATATAGGGACGAACGGCAAACTGAAGTTTGATTATAAGTATAGTACTAAGAACCTACAGTGTTACATAAACATGTGTTTAAAACTTCTAGCTAAAGAGCTTAACATTACCGGCGTTTTATCCTATTATTCGGCACGAAAGACTTTTGCACAATTTGCGTCTGAGATTGGCATACCTTACCCAATCATAGAGTATTGTTTAGGGCACTCTATTAAAACAGATATAACTATAAACTCTTATGTACGCGTTAAACAGCCACAAGCGGATGCAGCCATTAAGCGAGTGATTGAGTATATAAACAATCCTGATGTGTTTAAACCGTACATAGAAATGAGGCAACAAATGATGTTTATGTCTATGTAGGTAGATTTACCTCTGTTTTTAGGATAAAAAGCGCCCAAATTTGGAAATATCGGTAAATTTACCCCATATAAAAAGCCCGCCAAATAAGCGGGCTTAATACATAAACAACGGCATGTGATACCTTCTACTATATCACAGTTTCTTTAGCAGGTTAAACAGATTTGATATCCAATTAGTTCGCTTACTTACCCATATAACTAAGGCTATAAAACCAATTGCCCAAACTATTCCTCCAGTCCAAACAAACAAGGTTTGCCACCAAGAAAGTTTCTTTTCGACGGTAATCGTCTTGACAACTTCCACCGGGTAAGGTATAGAATCTCGCTTAGTCACATTTACGGTATCTCGGATGAGTTTATCCCGGTACTGATACTTGTATTGGAATTTATACACTGTATCACCCTTGATAAGCATATAAATGCTATCCTTGTGGTAGATGCTATCATACTTTATACGATTGATATAAACGCTATCATGCCTGACGGTTTCAATCGGCACGTACTTAGTGCTCCGGCATGACATGCAAACCGAAGCTAGTAATAAGATATAAAGCAAGCGTTTCATGGCTTAATCCCTTTCATTTCTTTTAGTTCCTTTTCCTGGTCCATCAGGAAGAAGTAATCATCAGTCGTGATCTTACCCTCTTTTAAAAGTTCCCTGTAATAAGGCTCTTTACTCTTAACTGAGACTTCTTTCTGTGTGCTGCAACCGACCGATAGGCAAATCGTAGCGATAAATAACAGTTTTTTCATAGTAGCTCCCATCCCCTTTCTACGTCCGCCATCACTGCCGGTACTCCGTTTTCCACTATCGAGATTGCAGCGGCCATCGCGCACATGGTTGCTTTGTCGTTGATATCCAGAACATGGGTAGACGGTACCTGCATTTCTTTGCATACGCGGGTGATGTATGCACCTGTTTTGTTCTCCGTCGGTGGTGCCCAGCGGTTTATCAGTTCAGCCACTGTCTTCAGGTTATATAGTTTACGATAGTTCTGCAGCAGTTTAATAACTGCCCGGTAACCGTAAGCCATAGAAGAAAATTGCTTAAAGCTCTTATCTTTAGACGGGGTTATCTCACCCTGCCAAACGGTTGAACTGTTACGGATATTGCCGGGATTGTTATTTCTGAGTCCTCGGGGAGTGGTCATTCTTGCCCTCCTTTCATCTTGAAAAACCCTTTAATATATCCAAATGCTTCTGTCGTTAGGAATGAGTAGATAAAAGCAACCGCCTTGTTATTTGGCCATAACAAAGCCCCATTTCGAAAGATATTGGTTACATAGAAATAACTTATAATCCAGGTACTCCATTTAGCTATTGTAAAGGCTATTTCTTTCTCGTTGTATCCCGTTGTAGCAAGCGAGATAACAAATAATACAGCGAAGATGAAACCGAGCTGTTTAGCAGCGGAAAAGAACTTTGAAAACTTAAAATCAATCCCGCTTTTCTTGTCAGCATTTATACCCATGAAGATGTTTAATGTCCAAACTGACATCAAAACCAAGATAGCAACCGATAAAGGCTGAAATGCTGCAAGTACTAAGGCGAGCAACCAAGCAAATAATTGTTTAATCCATTCTTCCATTTTCTTATTTATTTAAATTGTTAATAAAATTTCTTTGTATCGGTTTCTACAGGGTTGTATCTATTGGGCATACCACATAATTAGTAGGTTCTGCATAAAATACACTATCCTCCGTGCTTATGCCGTATGTTTTGAAAGCACATTCCATCGGACAGAATCAATTTCTCCATTCATTTCATTTGGTATCCCAATAAATTCTACTATATCTCCTGGATAAGTAGTTACTATCGAAGTACTAGAACCTGAATTAAAAACATCTATAGATGGGTCTGTTCTACCAAAAGAACCATTGTAAATATAAGCATGCACTCCGTTGTACTTTTTATCTATAGGCAATGCCACATCTACTGAACTTTCAAGCGTATTAACTATTTTCCAATTAAATGTTGTGTCTAAATTTAGATTATTTAATCCTGGAGTAATAGCCCTATATATCACAAAAGGTGTAGCAATGGAGCCGTTAAATACACCTGACGTAGCTTGTACTTCTCCGGTGAATTTATAGACTTTGGATATTGGGTCTAATTGGAACACAATCTGATCTTCCACTAGCGCGAATATTCCGGTCTTGGATACTCCTCCTACGGTTATACAATCTCGCCCCATCGCGATGCCTGTTAATTTGCCATCTAATCCCCTTGTTCCAGAAAACATCTTAGGTGAAACAACATAATCATCATCGATAAGTGTTTTATTTTTATCCCAATCCTTTACATAATCAGGGAGTACTCCTTCTTGTAGATCATTTTTCACCTCTTCTGAGAGGCTGTCCCATGTGAGAATAACATCTCCTAGGGTGGCAACATATTTATTCTTATCGGCATTCCATTCCCATGAAATTGCACCGCCGGCAACATAACCCGATTTATCGTTTTTAAATTGCGCTGAACCGTTACCAAACTCTGCCGTGCCGTCCGGATAGATGCAATAGGTGGTTATCCCGGTGGAATCTACACCTTTAATCATGCCGTTTTCCACATATAAGCCTTTGATCCCGTCAGTACCGGGTATATTTCCACCGACGCGAATCTTTACACAATTAGTCCAGTCTTTAGAATTTATACCGAACATGACATCAATAGCCGGCTGGTCCTGCTCATCTGCGTGAATATAAATTGCCGATTGCCGGGTTGTATTCTCTTCATTTCCAAACTGTACGATCTCATCTCCGACCTCTGGAACTGAAGTGTATTCCGCAAATTCTGTCACCGGTATGTGAATAATCAAACCGTTTTCTATATAGGATATTTTTACATGATAAAGCTTTTGATTATTCATAAAAGTCTGACAACGAATAAAGTCCTTGTCAACGAAAGACATGTCACCCTCAACCGTGATCAAATACTCCGTACCGTCTTCAGATATAGAGACAGTCTTAATTTTACCCTGCCCCTGACTAATTGCTAATGCACCAATAATTGACCTGATCTTGGATATCAATAGTTCATAAACCGTCATGGTTCCACGGACGCGCAAAGAATCAATTTCAAGCATCCATTTACCAACAGTGTATTCCCAGATTTTCCAACCATATCCGGCAAATCCGGTCATAAAATGTTCAATATACTCCTTTCCAGCTTTCTTAGCCGAACAAAGGAATCCGTAAATACCAGTGCTTAATAATTTAGCCATATCAACTCAATTTTATTAGTTCGATTAAATTGTATCCGGGTTTTTCATTTTCGCTAGAAGTATTCCACAACTTTATATCCAAAACCCCACTACTAGATACTACTACATTATTTATCTCTAAGAAATTTGTCATGTTATTTTTCGGGTTAAAATTAATGTCAGATTCAACATCATTAGCCGAGTATTTATATTTAGAGTAGTCAGCGGATAAGACATCGTAATCGGTAGATATTAAAAATTTCACCCTATATGCCCCGGCTGCCAAATTGGTAAATCTCTGTAAGCCTTTCATCGTAGAAGATAGGATTATACCTGAATCTCCACTAACATTATATTTAATGTATTTAGCTGGATATACTCCAGAATCATCCAAACCTCCTGGATTTACTCCATATCCTCTAACAGATATTGGGTAATAGTTTTCCGACGGGAAATTAGCCGAACTTCTTACTAATTTACCTCTTACGGTATTATTCTTGTCTTTCAAATCTTCATCGGACTTGTCAGGGTCAACATAAGCAGGCGTGATATTTATTATCTCACTATTATAGGTTTCCGTATATACATTATTCCACCAATCCGAACCAAACGAAAGGATAATCTTATATTCTTCTTCAGGGGGTGTAATGTCGGTATAAGTAATAACATCAGCTTTTATAGCGCTCGTATTAAGGGAGTCCTTAAGTTGCATATATACCGTTTTAATGCCATACCCTTCTGATAGTACATAAGGAATAACCGAATTTGACGGCCACGCAATCCATGCTGCGCCGGAAAGATCTGCTGTCTCACCAATTCTATAATGTGTAGGAGTACCCAGATAGCTGGCGAAAAGTGCAACATTTGGTGATGTGGTGCTGGCGCTATTATCATTGATATAAATAGAATTAAGGGTTATTGCCACATAACCGTCTTTATATTCCACTTGAATACTTCTGATGTTGGATTCTCCATATTGATTTTTTACCTGTACATATATAGTTTTAATCCCGAATCCGGAAGACAGGTTAAAGGGTACATCCATATCCGTAAGATCCACCCACGCCGCACCGGTAAAATCCTCGATTTCGGAAATGCGGTAATGTGTAGGCGTGCCGATCACATTCAGATGCACGGTAATTGCCTGTGTAAGTACAACCCCTTCAACGGCTTCTATAATAGTCGGTTCACGGAGAAATACATCGGTATTTGCGGGCTCATCATTACTGCGATACTCTTCGATTATCAAGAAGTTTAAGACGGACGAATTAGTTGCCGGTGTATAGAAATCTAAAGGTATTGATCCGCTTACTGGCGTAATATCCTCCAACACCATATAGGCATTATCCGTTGTATCATGATTGTTTGTTGTGTTAGAGATACTGCTGCCGGATTTCATTGTACAATACTTCTCTCCACCTTCTTGACTTGCATAAGCCCTTATTGTGTATCGGTGTTCGGCGTTAAGTCCACTTAATACAAGCCTTGCAGGGATGTAATTCTTAACGTCCCATCCGGTACGATATACTTCATAAGGTATATCTATAAAGGAGCAGGTTCCGTGAGTTGCCTCGTTATAACCGAATGAATAGCTATCAGTTTTGACAGAAGAAAATACTACGGTAGAATCTCTTTCATCAGTATCCTTTAGCGTTATTGATCTATTTTCCTGCTCTGCATTCCATGTCGCATTATTCCACGCTACATCTGTTGGCATGGTATTCGTCTCCTTTGTTAAATTAACCTTAAACGTGGCTTCAAGGTCGGTATAATTGCCTATTACGTTGATTATCTTTTTGCTAAAGGCAGCTAAGGCAACCCCGTAAGTAGACTGTATTGTTCCGCCACTGTAAGAAATATATAGCGGCAGTTTCTGGTCATAATCGGCAAGACTATCCTCCGGAACATAAAGTATAAGTTCCTTAGCATTGGCCGTATTTACCTTAACGGATGAGATTAAGCGGGCGTTGCCGTTTTCGGTTAGTGTGAACCCCGTCTTATCCGTTGTCTCCGCAATGGCCAGATCGAACGTAAGCATTATTTTATTGCCTAGCTTGTCGGTTTGTGCTGTTTTTACGGATGGAGAGCTTTCTTCCGGTAGCAGCGTTCGTGTCTCCAGTATATTAGAATAGTCACTCATGCCGTTAAGGCCTACGGCACGAACTTTATATTTATAAGTTGCTCCAACTGATAAGCCGGAATCCGCATAAACTTTTATAGTACGGTCTGTAACCGTGGATATCTGGCTATAGGAGTCATTACTACCAGCTCGGTATATGGCATAATGAGAAAAGTCTGATAAGTCCTCATCCGTATATTCCCATGCAATGAAAATACTTGTTGCCGTCCTGTTTGTAAGGGAAAGGGATGTTGGCGCGGGCAGTTCAGAATAGGTTTTTGCGCTTATGCTTTCGCTCAATGTACCTAACTTATCCCCATTGATAGGACGTATTCTGAAATAATAGGTTGTATCGGGCGTTAGACCAGATATGAGAGCCATATTTTCAATACCTGAAGCTACTTCCTTGAGTATGGTAAATCCGGATTCCGGTAGATCAGATACAAAAATCTGATAAGCCGTGTCTTCAACGCTGTTATTGTTCCACCAGAGTTCGACGGACGAACTCGATATTGTTACCGAAGATAATTCACTGATCTCACTTCTGTAATCGGGATCAGGGACACCATCGAATAATAGATATTGCGGCATCTCCGAAACATTAATTATTACGGCATTTCTTACGGTGTTCTTTATTTCCTCATCTCCAATAGTGCCATGTTGTCCTTCGGTGGTATAATCTATATAGTCACAAACGGCATGCACTTGTCTCCATGCTAAAGGAGGGGAATAATCTACAATAGGCACCGTTTTTCCTTCAGGTATATGTTCATACTGATTTGCCTGTACGGTGTTGCCAGCCGCACTAGCTTTAGCCTGTACGGGCCCAACGATCGGGAAATAAGGATTTTCTGATAAGGTAGGAAGAACTACAACCTCATCGCCTTCCTGCGGATTATCCGGATAATTGGCAGCTCCTTGTGCGTAATTTCCGGTGTTGTTTATTAATGGATTTAAAATCCACTGCCCGTTTTTATAGATTTCATGTCTAGCACACGCTAAACCGGTTCTGTTCAAATCAAACCCTATAGTGTTTGGAACTTCTTCCGGGCTCGGAATCTCAGGGACATAGGTATTTACTACTTTTACCGTTGTAACACCTTCAGGAACAGGAATCTCAACATTGGCAACTCCTGTATTTTCTATATCATTGTACCAGACGACATAGGCACCTTTATCTTCGTTCAGTTTTTTAAAGCAGAAAATCATTATTTTCCCATCATCCATGTACTTTCTGCCAGTATAGATATAATCCTTAAGACGGTTGCGCATAGTGGCTATGTACCAAAAAGCACGGCTTATGGGATAAGCTCCATTTGACAATAAATTTCCAAACATGCCCATGCAAGAAAAACCTCCGCGGTCATAGACCGTTTCGAACTGTTCGATATAGTCATAGCGTTTGCCAGGCGTGAGATCCGCGATATCTTTCCAGTGGAACATCTCAAATCCGGCTCCTGAATCATATCTTCCGGCACCAAAGTAATTCCCTTCGCACTCCGTGGAATAATAGTTGATCTGATTGAAACCCAGATACATCAGAAACATTGTAGTCCTGACGGTATATGCTCCCTTTATATCCGCTCTATGCACATCAGGAATTAGCCAATCGCCAATATAGCGGCCCTTCATGGTAAAACATTCCAGTCCGGAGGCTGAATCTCGCCCACCGGCTTCCCCAAAACCACACTCTGTTATCCATATCTCTTTATTAGAGGCATACCTATTGCGGAATTCCACCAATTTTTGAAATCCACGCGCTGTATTTCCCGTTATTTCTAATTCAAAATCCATCGGCACCGCATACTGAACGGCTTCAGTACTGCCGTTATGCTGGTTTCCGGTATTAGAGAAGTATTGGTGTACGTTAAGCAGGTCTACCGGTATATCCGCATTAGGTCTGATTGATTTCCAATGTAGTAATTCGGACATGTATGATCCTGGCTTAAGTCCGGCATATCCGGGATGTATGGCTAACAGGTTTGGGTCTGCCCTTTTTACCCCGAAAAACGTACCGCCACTTTCATCGGTTAATGTTCCGCCATTCCCATCGGAACAAGCCGAAGCTATAGCGGCGATCTCTTCCGGTCTTTGGAATTGTTGGAATCCTTCCCAGTCTGCATCAGGTTCGTTTCCCCACTCAATGCCGCAGATTAGATTGACACCTAACCCTCTACCGGTATAATCCTTAAGCATACTGGTGTTTGTCAGAGCATTATTACTGCCGTATTTAGCGGCCAAAGCGTAGACCAGTCTGCTGAGCGTTTTATACTCACTCGGATCATAAGTATGGGCAAAATAATCTTCTAGTCCTCCAATCCCCTTTTTGGGTAATGGTTTCCATGCGGCCGTTGGTAGCCAATAAGAATCTAACGGCCGCCACTGATTGACAAGATCATATACACAAGGCCTTGTCGTACCGTCTGAAAAAGCGAGGAACGGCTTTAACCCATATTTGGCAAAGGTATCTCTCAGGTTATCTTCCATATCCTGACCGGTACCGTTGTTATCAGTTACCCAGCCGCAATGCTCAACATCAAATATAGATGTATCTATTGTATCCCAGTAGGCGCTATTATCCGGTTTAAGCGGTACAAACCATCCTTGTGGTATATATAAACGCACATTTTTACCGGAGCACATGGAGTGTATCCTACCTTGCTGATATAAATGGCCATTGGTACAAAAGAATTGATCGACAGACCTTTTTGCGGAAGAATCCCTTACCGGTGGCTGTATCTGTTCCGGCATGTCCGAAAGAGGGCGGGCAAATAATAGTATATTCCTTATTTCGGAGATGGTTCCGTTCCAATCTTCAAAACTTATTGGCCCCTCATATCCATCCGGCTCATCCGGATAAGTACGTTCCAATACATTGAATAGATCAAAAGATATTTTAATAAATCTTGCCTGTACTTTATTAAAATCTACATAAGGATACGTATCCCAATCTATATTAATTTCTCCAGATTTTTGCCAAGTAAATCCATAATCTTTCATATAATACACTGATAAATGTATTCTTCCAGAATATAGATATAATCTATCTAATATATAAGGTTTAAATAAGTCAATGAATATATCAAAAGGCATATTTGCTCTTGAGTACTGATCTGCTATAAACCAAGTTTGAAAATTTCTAAATCTAGTATCAGGATATCCGTCTGAAAGATAAACGTTTTTATCTTCCTCATCAACCATCCCACCCAAATCCATCCGGTTATGACTTATAATATTTTGTAATGTCAAAGAGATGTGATATGCCTTACTGGTATCATCCGCTCCGATCGTCTTAAAATAAACCGGTTCAGAGGCCTGAGAAAGATAAGATACTCCGTAATTGCTTTTTATCGCCTTGAGATAGATGTAATACTCCTTATTGGGAGTAAGCCCTGAGATAGTCATGGACTGTATAGTGCCTGGGGTCGCAGGTGTAGGGAGTCCGGTTATTTTTTTCAGGCTTGCCCATACGGTTGTGTCGTCGGCATCTACCGAAGAATTTGAATAACGCATGTCGTAGGTGGTTGCCTTGTCATAGATATTATTCGCATAAGGTGCCGTCCATTGAACTTGGCAGGCAGTGGAGTCCGAATAGAGCAGCAATAGATCGGTAATTTTTTGCGGCACCGGGTACTGAACATCCCCTAGTATTATGTTGCTACGAATATAGATAACATTCCCAATTCTATTGTAGGTAAGTAATGCTATTGTGCCGGCGTTTAATGGCAGGTCTACTGTGCCCTTTATATTATCCGCAATGGCTATCTGCTTGAACCCGGTCTGAAAAACAAGTATTTTTCCTGTACTACCATCAACCGTATTACTTACTATTAAATTAAAGATAACCGATGCTCCATTTAGTGTAACCTTAGAGTAAGGAGTTTTGCTGTGGTCAATGTTAATAGTATTTCCCACAAAAGAAATATCAGTAAACAGCTCAGAAACAAATTCATTAATTATATTAAGGTCTATAGGATCATATTGACTTCCCGTCCATATATATATAAGATCACCAACTTTAAAAAAGCCATTTAACCCAGAGCCATTTGGATAGGCTGATTGTAATTCTGAAAGAGTATTATAAATACCAATTATATTAAATTGTATGCCATCCCCTTTATCTCCTTTAAGACCCAACATAGATAGTGTTTTCTGTACCCACAAACTAGACATTGCATCTTTGTATAGTATGACGGCATTATCAGTGATAGAATCCACTGCATCCTCAACGTTATCCAGCTCGCCGAGCGTGGATGCACCACCTCCCGTTGCAGAGGATTCTTCGGTGATACCTGCGGCCATTCCAATTTCCGGGAAATAATCTTCATCATCCGTTACCTCGGTGGCATTATTGGACATGAGCAATTCGGATGTCTCGCCTTCTTCGGTCAGGGCTTCAGAGATAAGTGTACGTAGTTGGGAGATACTCTTGGGAGTCATGGCAATAACACCACCTTTAGCAATAAGCTGCTGAACAGTTGCTATACCGTCTTTGTCTATGGTGGCTTTATCACCATTAATTGTTAGACCTTTGAGAAAGTCTATTATCTCGGCGGCTTGGTCAGCGGTTATCTTACTTAAAAACTCACCACGCACCGGGCTGTTATCGTCTAAGTCGTAGGCTTTAGCCGCATGTGTAGCTTCATTAGCAGTACCGGCGTTATTTGCGTACTCGGCTAAATCCGCTTTGGCTGCATGTGCTGCTTCTTTAGCAGTATCCGTTCCCATGCTGTTACCGCTGGTAGTAATACCGGATGCGCTACCATCACTTTTAGGTTTTGTTATAATCTTTACATCTATCATACGTTAATCTCCTTTAATGATAAATCGGCATATCCCTCCATAAGATTACGGCCTATTCCCTGCACAAAAAAATCTTTCCCTAACGCTGGATGTATATAATGACTAAACATCCCTATAATACCGACCTTATCCATTAATTTTTGCTCCATAATTACCCGCGGTGCATGATACTCATTATAGTAGCTGTCGACATATATCTGCTCTGGCTTCGCTGTAACAGCTTTAGTATAATCGTATATAGTTAATACTCCCCCTTGCGTGGATACATTAAGTGGCGTAGATAATTTAACCGTGTCTGTTACACCTATTACTTGACACTCTGCAGTAGTTAAGGCGCTGTTAATTTTCATTTGCAGGTCGTCTTTTTTATTTACATACTTTTCCAAAGTGTCACTCATGTATATTAAGTCATTATCTCCTGTGTTATTAATTAGTCCGTTATCACTATATACTTTAACTTCAAAAGAATTAAGAATTATGCTACTAATGTGCGCTAGCAGTGGTACGGTGCTACTACTCCATGTTGTATGCCTAAAAAATGTAGGATGCCGACGCGTAACAACATCCCAAGTAGTATTAACAGGACCCAAAATCATAAATTTAACTTGCCCGCTTATCTTATCGTTTTTTTTAATCGGTATTGCGATTCCTTCTACATCGAGGCCCATAGTATAGTCTATATTATTCTGTAGGCTAAATTCAGTACCTATTAATTTATCACCTATTTTCGGGTCAAATCCGATAGTAAAGCACTGCTGATAATATTCGTCATCGTTGACACATTCTTCTCGTGTCTTATAAGTTTTCCAAGAAAAATCCGATACTTGGCCTTCTGTTCCTGTTTCTACCACACATTTATCACCGATAACCAACATACACGCCAGTACCGCTATTTTGCTTATCGTATCTGCGCTATCTCCTATGGCACTGTATTTAAATTCGTATTCCTCCGGCCCATCTCCGGTAAATGGCACTAAACCGCTAGTAACATTTTCATCCCAGGTAACCGCCGCGGATGGTGTTGCCGCTTTCCACCATTGCTGTGTGTAATATCTCCCGTCACTATTATTACGACTTGGTACGGTCTTATGCCACCATTTATTAATTAAACCTCCCATCGTCCAGTCTTGCGTATCGTGCAGTATCTTATAATTGTCCGTAACTGCCATTACCGGATTAAGTATAACCTTACCGGACAATACAATATAATTTGTTGTGGTTTCGTCGGATGGAGAAAATACGCCCCCAGTAGTATTCCCCTTATACACGGCATACGGTATATGCGCCTTAATGTCACTATCTAAAGGATATGTTTTTAATTCGTCATTATCTACTCCATTTCCATTAACACTGACTACTAAATATTTACTCATTTCTACTTTAGACGTTGGGCTATTATCATTTTTTGCTGCATTCATAGATACTTTTCCTATAGAAAAGATAGTAGCCCCAGGCATTGTACGTAGTATGTTAGGCAGTAGTTGTTGATTCTCGTTATTTTGCGCGTACAGATCGATGAAATTGTTAGTTCCTCCATTAATTGGAAAAGACCACTGTTTATTATTCATAACCTGTAAATACCAATTAGTAATATTACCGCCACTATAATCTGTGGCGTTACCTTTTACCATAGCTTCAAATGCGTGTATAGCAGTTTCCCCCTCACCATCGCTACTATATTCTGTCATATACTTTTGCTTATTACCATACGGAGATGTTATCAAATCTTCATCTAACGGACTTTCTATTATGCTTTCTATGCTTTCTATCTTGCAGGTTAGTAATAACTGATTAAATACTTCTCCTACGCTTATTGTAGTATCCGTATCAGCTGCTATTGATGTTTCTATTGTAATAAATTCCCGCGATGTTATATCCGTCTTAGTCATATCATTTAGAGCTACCCAGTTTATAGCTTCGCTACCTTTAACGCTTGACCAATCGAATATGTAAAATGTAAATCCGTCCTGCACGATATGTAAATTAAGAAATCGCAAAATTTCTTCTACTACTTCATCCTGCTGCCATGTGTCATTCTCTTTGCTTCCTAAAAATAATAACTCCGATATACTGAGCTGACTAAATATTTTGTATCGGTTAATCGGACTATTATCCACCGCTTTACTACCGTCATAGTAATAATAAATACTGTGTTCGCCTACTATATCCAAATTAGACACAACGCCGTTAAGTATCTCCATTATTATGTCGTAGAATGTACGCTGTCCTGCATCTGCTTTAACCATGTTGTACAATATACCGGCGTAACCTATATTATGATATTTAGAATATTGCAACGCAGAAAGTACATCTATGCAACTTAATTCTAATTCGTCATACACCTCGTTATATCCCTGTGAGTAGGTTTGAGGCTCTATGAAACCAGCGAATATGCAAACGTTGTTTTTATAGATGTTTACTATCGCTTCCCTTGCAGACGCACAAAAAAAGTCTGGCATAAAATTGCTAGTTAGCAACTTAATTGATGCCTGATACTTTAACAAATGATCAAACGTATCATTGACCTGGCTTTCTATCTCTACCGGGTCGGTAGTAAAATACACGCCCGCCTCATCAGAACCTATTTCTATGTCCTTTGTGCGATCGCCATTTGTAACGATGTGTACAGCAATTGTTTCACCTATCTGATTAATAAATTCGCCGTGTATATACATATCAATTATATTTTGATATTAGTTCTACGCCCTGACTTACCGGTTATTCTTGTTTCATTTGCGATGGTAGCCACCAGATCACGTCCTCTTACTTTAAATTCTCCTCCCACCGCTACACTATTTGTTTTTAACAAACCACGTAGTTTATCCAGAGGCGCTACGACTTCTGGGTTATTGCTCGCGCCGGGATACTCTCCCATAAGCCCCAAGGTAGGCCCCGATATTATACCTCCGTTAGCAAATGGCATAACGCCTATCCCTTGAGTTATAGACGTCGCCGCCGAAATAAATCCCGAAGCGATGGCAAAACCCGCAAATGGTATGTAAGCATGCGCCGCAAAATAAGACGCAGCAGCTAATTCCATAAATGATGCAGTAGCTAATTTATTAGCAGCTATTACCGGTATAGTTGCCGCTACAGCAGCATTTTGCACTCCTACATCTGTTATTGTCGCCGTCGTGGCTGCTCCGGTAGCTACCGCCTCCTCCATTTTTGATGATGTATGCCCTAATGTAGCTCCTGTTAATAAATTAATAATACCTACTATTTTACTAATACTTTCATAGAGCTGTATGAACCCATCTACAATAGATGTAACTTTCTGCCATGCATTTCCGTTACCTTCTAAAGCCCCCGTTATACTTTCTATACCGTCACCAATTCCTTTAATATTATCCCACCCGGATTTGTAAGTATCAAAACTATTTGCTGCCGTAGTCCGCCATCTTTCATACGTAGATATAAGACTTTCTATGTCTTTGCGTTGATTTTCTGTTGGCGGATTATTTAGGTCGTTCAGCTGTGTACGTAAATCTTTAATCTTTTCGTTTAATTCCTCAATACCGATGCTTTGTATCTTTAGCTTAAACTCTTTACCATTTAAGCTATTAATTTGCGCGGCTTCTCGTTGCATATCCGGCAACTCTATTCCGCGCTGTAGAGCCTTTTTTTTTGCGTCCAAAGCATTGATGACTCGTTGCGTGTTTTCTATTTCATCAGCGCTTTGGCGTTTCTGTATGTCTCCGTAATAGTTGATAGCGTCTTCTAAATCTTCTATGCTATTAAGAGTGGATATATCTCCTGGTTTTTTTAAGTCGTGTTGTATATCGTCCCATTTCTTTTTTAGTTGATTTAACGCATTTATACGCTGCTGTATACCTGATCTTTCTGATTCGCTAGCTGTATTTAAAGCATCGTTATAATATGATAATTCTTGGTTAAGTTGCTCGTATGTTTTAATTTGATCTACCTGTATATCTGTATGTCCACTATTTTCTATTTGTTTTCGCAAATCCCCCAATCGTTTAATTTCAGCGTCATATCCCGCTATATTATCTGCAGTAGCTTTTTTCCTTAGTGATTGTTGTTTTTCTATGGCCGCGTCTACCTCTTCTATCGTTTTAGGGTCTTGCATATTAAGACCGCTTCCAGCTTCTTTTGCAGCTTGTGCGGCTTTTTCTGTAGCCGATATTTGTTTATTTAGACTGGATACTAATTTTTTGTTGGAAGGGTCTACCGCATCCAATCGTTTTTTATAAACCTCAAGATTATGCGATAAGTCTTTGTACGATTTTGCATTTTTTATAATTGAATTTTTATTTTCCTCTTTGATTTCAGCGTCAGTTTTTGGCATAACTAAAGGCTTAATATTTTTAGCATCTTTAGCGATGTCTGATTCTAGTCGTTTAGTACGTTCTTGTGACTGCCTTAAGGCTTCTCTGTTAGCCTTATCCTGCAGACTGTTAGCGACATATTTTTTCGTATTTTCTCGTGCGGCTCCCTTATCTGTGTAACGCCAATTACCGTCATTTCCTACCGCTTCGTATCCGCCTTCTGTCGTATGGCTACTACCAGGTACTACGTCACCGGCGTTAACGTGATGGCGAGCGTTTGCCGCATCGTTTGCCGTTTGTATTTTATCGGCTAGGTCTATCTGCGTGCGGTATTCTTCCGTCAATTGCGCCAAGCGTGCTGCAGCTTTTGCACGTTGTACAAAAGAATTAACTACCGCAGATGTATTCTTAGTAAAAGCGTGTTCGGCATCTGATGTATTTCTAACTTTTATTCCTAAATCAGCAAAGGCACTTTGGTTATTTTTCACCCATGCGATTTTGCTTTGTTTATCAGTTAAATTTTTCCACGCTGCCTGTAATTCTTTGTACTTTGTAAGTAGCGCACTATACGTTTCCGATTGCGTACTTTGGTAGGTCTGATTAGCTCTTCTGGATGCTTCGGCCACTGTATCTATACCGTCCGCAGCATTTTCCGCGGATTTTGATGCTTTGTCGCTTTTATTTGCGAAGTATTCGAGTAACATTGTTACCCCAACTATAGCAGCACCTATACCGGTACTTATCAATAACCCGCGTAACGCTATTTTTAAAGTAGTTGCACCTATCGTGGCCCCTGTAAATGCAGCTTGCAACACCCTCGTTGTTGCTGTTACTGCTATAGCTGCATTTCTATACAAATACATACCGGCAGCAGCTAGTTTGCTTTTCACGGTAAATGATATAAAAGCAGCACCTAATAACTTAATGGCGGCGGCGGCATTAGTTGCATTAGCAGTAATCATTGTAACGCTAGTAGCCGCAGACAAATATGGCATAATAGATTGCGCTACTTCACCTATTTTATTTTTAATTCCTGCCAGTTTGTTTTCTAGTTGTTTCTGTTTACCTATATCCGTCTTACCTAATTCAGCGTTCATGTTACCTACGTTATCCGTGATAATTTGCGCTAGCATTGCGGCACGCTGACTTTCATTTCCGTATTTCATTACGTTTTCCTGTGCCGCTGTAAACGTAATTCCGACGCGACGTAATGCTGTTGTTTGGCCTTGCATGGCTTTACCCATCAAATTACCAACAGTATAAGCATCCTCTTGTGTAGCACTAAGACCTTTTTGCTGCGCTATCAAATTATTCATAGCCGGAATAAGCGTCTCTAGGCTACTTTTTTGCCGCAAGAATGTAGCGACTTGCTGCGCCCCACGTCTCTGCACAGTGCCCCCTATAATACCTAAGGAAGTCTGTGCCTTTATTACATCATTAATACTCTTTATATCTGCGTCATTAGCATTCATACGTTGACGCATTACTGTTATCAATTGCGTTTGTGACTGCTTGGCATTTTTATAGCCTTCTGACAAACCGCTTAAAGATGACATAAGCTGATTAATACTACTACTTGCTTGTGATATTCCGGTAGAAATCGCCGCAAAATTTATAGCCTTGGCGTTAAATTTTTGAGCTTCTAATAATGTAGAACTTAAAGCTTTTTTTAAACCGTCGGCATCTCCAGCTAGCTGTTTAAAGCCTTTTCCATCGCCATCAAGTTTAAACGTTATAGATATAGTGCTTTTACCTGCCATCTGTATTATAATTTATTCTAACTTTTTTGCTATTTCTTCCATCCTTTTATGTCTCTGCTCTGCTGTCATTTGCTTGTATTTAGGCATATCAGGTGTATTTTTATCCCACGCAAATGGTAATAACTTTTGCGCTGTTAGTCTTTGTTTAACGTGTGGTTGTATAGTAATCGTGGCTAGCATGCGAGTACGTTCCCAACTTTCTTTATATTCGGCATCGCGCATTTTTTGCCACGATTTGCAAATTGCTTCGAACTCTTTTGGCGTACATCTGCAAAAGTCATCATAAGATATATGCACGCAGCCTAGCGCAATGCCTAATAAATCAATTATTTCAAAGGGCTTTTTTTTTGACCTTTGCTTTTAAACCCTTTCGGTTGTTCCGCCTCGTTTTCTGCTTGAATCGCCTGACTCCAGGCGTTCATGTCTTCCGGTTCAATACTATCCGCAAAATCCATAATCGACATATCAAAAGGTATATTATCTTTTTTAGATGCCGATACAACACAACACCATAGGTATATACATAAATCACTAAAGTCCCCGTCAATTTCTGTAACTTCGCGTCCAGTTTCATTTTTAAAGCGAAGCATAGCCCCCATAGTAGGTCTACAGGGATATGCTTTGCCATTAATTTTAATTTCTATTTTTGCCATATTATCCTTCTGCTACGTTTTCTGTTATAGCCGTTTCATCTAATGTTTCCGGCTCTCCATCGTTATCCAATGATATGCTATATGTGCTATCATCCTGAGCAGGATCTACGCGTTCCAGAGATGCAATAACAAAATTACCTGCCAAATAAGGCTTATCGCTATTTTCTCTTTCCATGCATTTTATAGGGATACTCTTTCCGGCTTTCCATGCTGCCAACAACTCTTTATATCCTGCTTCGGTTTCATCATAAAAAATTAAACCTTCTGCAGATACAGATATACTAAGACCTGTTACGCCTTTACCTTTCCAAAGGCCAGCAGAAATACTTTTTGTAGCTATAGGCTTTACGGCGCGGTCTTTTGTCTCACTGTTAAGCGTTGTAGTGTGCGTGGTGCAATGACCACAAGCTTTTCCATTTAAGTACAGTAGCATATCGCTACCATTGCAATAACCTGACTTTGTTGTACTCATTTTTTTTTGTTTTTAAATTTATATTTTTACGCTAAATACTAATTGCTGTACATAAGCATCGTCTTGCCAGGCCTCTTCGCTGTCTATAAGTGTACAGCTACGCATTATTAGCCCGTCTTTTTCTCCTTGTGCATAGTCAAGCGCCGACCTTACAGCCTCAGCCATTTCTACGCCATCCTTATACTTTTCTGTAAAGCATAATACTTCTATTTGTACAGTATCTGCTCCCGGCTGTCTAGCTTTGTTAGGGTTATGATCCAACGCCGTTCTCCGATACAGAATATAGGGGAGTATAGCTTTATCTGTCGCAATTGGAAATACGTTATTAGTAAAGGCGTTTACGCCAACATCTTCTAATAATATTGCGCGTATAATACTTCCGGCACTAAGCGATGTTTTATTTACAGCCATATTTTTCAGCTATTTTTTCGATGTTGTTACTTAATTCTTTTTTCATATTTTCCGTTATGCTATCCTTTACATCCGCTAGTGTTTTACGCATAAATCCATACCTGCGCATACTACCGGTTGCGTGTCCTTTGCGTGCACGTGTAAAAATACGTGTCTTGGTCTTAGTGTGTCGGTCTTTAGTTCCCTCTTCAGCCCATATAAGTATAGGCTTTTTAAGCCCCTGCCTATTTTTATGGAATCCGTAATCCTTTCCACCGTCTTTGGTGGCTTTTTTTGTACCAATAGTAACACGAAATCCAGCAGTACTTTTAAATACAATTGCTCGTACTCCACTTTCCATATTCCTGTCGGTACGGATGCTTCCGCGCAGATTATTTAATGCTGTTTTGCGCACTCTATTGGCTTCTTTACGGAAAGCTCCTTTAAGCGCCTTAAGTCTCTGCTTTGCGTCCATTTCAGCGAATAACCGCTGCAAATTAGCATCATCATATATTACCGAACTTTGTCCCATTACTCGTTAACTCTTACACATATTAAAGTATTCATACCTCGGTCGATATTTGGTATAATGTTGGTTATTGTATATAGATATCCGCCATTTTGCCGTAACCTCCAATTTTCCGACACCGGATGTGCATCACGTATGTTAAAGTCTGCGCTATAGTTCGGAAAATGTTCTCCTACTTCTTCGCTACGGTATCCAGTAGTTTTAACACGTTCTGCGTGTACTGTACGCGTTTCTACGTACTCTATCGCTTCTTCTCCGTACTCGTTAGTTGTTTTTTTCGGTTCTAGAAGCGTTACTCTATATTTCATTCTTCCCGCTTGCATTATTCTGTAGTCGTTGTAACATCATCTACTAATTTACGATAAGGTTTAATTAAGGCCTGTAGCGTATCTGGTACTTCATGCATTTGTGTAGTACTAACCGATTCTCGCTGATTATACCAGTGGGCAGCTAATACCATTATGGCGTGTTGTAAAGTGGGTGGAAATGTACCTCCTCCCATTTCTGTTAATTCTACCTCTTGACGATTCGTGGCGTTGATAACGCTTTCTTGTGCAGCATTGATAAGATGCTGCAGATATGTATCGTCGTCTGCAAAATCATCCGCACGCACATGCATTTTAAAAAGTTCCAAACTTACTACACTGGCCATAATTAAATCCTAATTTTAAATTTGTATATCGTTTACGCTGTAGCCGCTACTTTACCAAGTTTAAATGCTTCTGCACGTAGCGTCTTGGTACCGTAATCAGTATTAAGAACGAAATCTACAGCGTCTTTACGTGCTTGACTGTATGGATCTACAATAAAGCGTAAAGTACCAAACAAACCCATAGGCTGGTATCTCCAGTCACCTAATCCGATGTATTCTGTAACTACTGTAACTTTTGCTATCTTACCTCCGGCAGGTGCAGTTATTTCGGCCAATGCGTGTTCTTCTGAATCCCCTGTTACTTCGTACGTAACGACATCACCCTCTACCAACGTATAAGACGCCCAAGCATTGGTACTTCCTGCAGTGTATTTTTGATAAGATACTACACGAGGACTGATAACATTAGTAGTGTAAATAGGCAAACCACACATTACGTGATTTTGTGCGATAGGAATATATATGCCTTCTTTGTTGATCGGTGTGCCTTCTAAGATAGCTTCCATGCTCTTGCTCATAATCCAACACAGATGCTCTCCGTCAATTCCGGTACTAAGCACAGCGGCTTTCATCTTAGAATTAAGCTGCGTAAATGTCGGTATAGACGAAAGCGCTACAGCGCTATTTATCAATCCTACAAATGGACCTACCAAATTGGTGGCACCGTTTACTTTTGCCGTGCTAAACAGAATTTTGTTAAGCAATAATCTGATAGACATCGGCATTATCTCACGTATGATGGTTTCCAAAATACCTGCACTTTGATTGAGTGTTTGATTGGTTACAGGTATAGCAATACCTACGCGCTCTGGTGCAGCTTGCATTTTACTAAATGGTATTTTAGTGTCAGAAAGCGCTACACCTTCTCCGGCTATTTGAGCGTCGACCATTTCGTACATAGGCCACACGTAATCACCAGCCAAACCGGTAGGCATAGGCAAACCCACCTTGTCAAGTATGAAACCTTCTGTAAGAGGCTTCAAAATGTCCTGAATATTAAGAGGCACTATTGCTCCGCTGGTAATATCACTTACCATCATAATCTCTCTAACAAAAACTAATTCTGTTTTTTTACCGTTAGTAGCGTTTTCGCGAATAATCTTAATAGCATCCTCTCTTGCATTAGGATTTTCACGCAAATGATCCGCTGTAGCCGCTTGCATCTTCATGCTGAGCAGCTGATTTTCTCTTGCTAGGGTTTCATACTCGGCTGTTTCGGCCTCTGTGCGCTCTCGTTGCTCTTTTTCGCATGCATCCGCTATTTCGGTGATACGATCACAGTTCGCTTGGTATTTGTTTACCAGTTCGCGAACAACTAAGTTTTTCTTCTCTTTTGGCATTTTTAAAAGTGTTAATTAATATACTTTATGCCCGGCAGCTCGGCGCATATCGCGTACCTGCTCGCGCACTTTCGTTTTATTTTCTTGGCTTTCCGGCGATTGTGGTTTTGCTTCTTTATGTAGGATATCGGCAAATTCTCGAGCCTCTACAGATGTATCCGGATATGCCGGATCAGCTGCCAAAGTAAAATCACAAACCCCTGTGATCACCTTTACAGTATAAATAATCATAGTTACACCATTAACCACATTAACCGTACGTCCTACGAAGGCATCATCATAATAGTGAGTCGTAAACATAAAGCTACAACCCGCTATATCACCACGACGTACTAACTCCAACGCTTTATCTCCATCTACTGTGTTTGGTGCATCAAATTCAAAGCTAACTCCCTTTTCGTCTACATTGTATTTTAGCGTACCCGTTCCGTTGCGGCTGCGCGCTAATATTAGTTGACGATCATGAAACATAGTAAACTTAATATCGCAGCTATCTAGTAACTCTTTAGTCACAGCGGTTTTATCTATTACCTCTCTTGCTTCGCTATCTTCATCGCTCCAAATGGGATCAGAAGGAACACCAAATAAAATAGCATAACCCGTAATAGTACGGCTCTGTTCTTCTCCGTTAGCTTCACGGATATGTACATCGCTGCAAGTATGTAGCATTCTTCGTACTACCTCGTTTTTATTCTTCTTTTCCATTTTCTATAATTATTTTATATCATTATTCTTAGCAGTAGATATCTGTTTATCAGCAATGGCTTCATTGATACTTTTTAAATTGGCTGATACCAGCACTGTATCTCCGCCCTTTACAGGCTCTTTATTTTCTTCTTTTCGCCATTCATTGACAGTATATATACCGGCGGCTATAGTTTGCGTCTGGTATCTCACTTTACTATCTAGGTCGCAGGCGTACAATCCACGACGATCAAACTGAAATTTACGTTTAGTCGCCAATGATGGTGCTATCAATTTGCGTAATAATTCAGTTTCTATCTTTCTTAAAATAGGATTTAGTGTGTTGCTCAAAAAAGCAACGTTAGCCATTTCGGCTGATTTATAGTTATTGCTTGTGTCGTCGAACACAAAGGATGGATGTACGCCAAAAAAGCGGCATAATTCACGTAATGTAAATTTCCGGCTTTCCAAAAATTGCATGTCAGTGCTGCTCAAAGATATTTGTTTAAAATCTATCTGCCCCGGTAGACCTACAATGTGCTGGCCGCTGCTAAATTTAGCATCTATATCTACTGCTGTTTTAGAAATTTGTTTGTCTTGATATTCTCCAAATCCGCGAACGCTGGTGTCGTTTGATACTATACCGCGGACATTTCCACCATTGGCAAATCGTTTTAACGTCTCTCCGTCACCAGTAGTAGCTATGCTAGCAGTTAACCTAGCAAATGTCAATACACTTAGGCCATTTTTACCATCAAGGGATAAGCCTTTTATATGTATTACTTCGGCCTCTTCGTACACTCCATACACACCATTCTCTAAATCACTAATAGTATAACGATCGTACATAGTATCGTGCATTACACATCTAGAATTACAAAGCGCTAAACGATCTACTTCTAAGGTTACAGGATTATATATAGGGACAATGTAGGCATTCCCGTTAAGCAGCACATTCTGCACAACCATAACCCAAAAATCAAAGGCGTTAAAATTGGTGTCGGGCTGTACGTTAAGTAGATAATCAAGTCGGTTACTGTTGTCTACCGCGAATAAATCTCCTTTAAGCCTCATAACCTGTATGGGCAGGTTAGCTACGCTTTCACTCAAAAGTTTAACACATCTATAAACCGTTGCTATGTTTAACTCTGTTCGGTTATTGCCATACATTATGTAGGATAGGTCTTCACCTGTACGTGCCGGGGATTCCGCGCCGCCTGAAGAGCTTACATTATCTGCGGCATTTGTAGCATCTTCGGTATCTCTCCTAAATATTCGCGCTATGTTGCTAAAAAAACTCATACGTAGAATTATTGCTTATATAAATCCTACGTAATCGAGAAAAGTGCACCATCAAAATGACATATTAAGGCTTATTTGAATAATAATTATGCTTTTTTAACGCTCATAATCAATAAATAGGCGCATATCCATAAGCATCGTAATTACTCCGTCTATTCGCTGTGTCTGTTTTCGCTTTATTGGTTTGCAGTTTTCTAGTTTATCAGTGTCCAATATAGCATTACCGAAACAGTATGCGTTTATTGGATTATCGTTTATAAATATATGTCCGGTCTTTATTCCATGTTCAAAGGATTCTACCGGCGCCGTAAAGTTGCCGTATGTCTGTTTTACACCTTTCAATACATTATCGGCTCCTGATGCTGCCAGCATGTTAATGACTTCTTGACTTTTCCACGGGTCATAACCGATATTAAGTATAGTAACCACGTCGTTAAGCCGCAATATATAGTCTACTATAGTTCGGTAGTCTATCACGTCACCTGGCGTTAATATTAGATATCCCTTATCCGCCCACACTCTGTACATCTTTTCATTAGGATGGTTTGGAAGTGCGCCTTTCGGAAAAAAATACGCCGTGTGGTAATAGAAATTCTTTTTTAATTCGTCGTACATGCCCATAGTGACGGCACTAAAGTCTCCACTTTCGCTAAGATCTATAGATACCATTGCGGCGGGTCTTCCTTTTATTGCATCTAACGGCATCGGGATACTTACCCTTCGGGCTAATGTGCTACTTATCCAACATTTTTGCTCATTCTCGGCATATATGTTAAGTAGCTTAGTTCTAAAAGCTAACATAGCTTCTGCGCCATTGCGGATGGCTTTTTTATATTCTTGTCTGTAAAATTCCATAGATACAGTAATATCTAAATGGGGGTGTACCTTTCTCCAAGTAGTTTCATCGTCTTCGGCATCATCTAAATCTGGCTCAAAAATATGTACAAAGACGCTATCGTCGTCAAAATCGCCCAATAGCATAGACTTATAACCTTGTAGCATTTCGTAGAACGGACCATCGAATACGTCCGAAGCTGTAGTAATGATCATAGTTAGAGGATTGTCACGCACTCCCATAGATGTAGTTAGTACCGTTAATAGTTCGCTATCACGCGCTTGGCTAAACTCATCCATTACTACAGTGCTGGCGTTTAATCCATCCTTTGTCCTTGCGTTAGCTGTTAAGCATTGTGCGAAAGCTGTGCGGTCTTTGCGGCGGCTCTTTATTGTTTGCTCGTTAACTGTGTATCGACGCTGCTTAGGGTCTAATTTCCTAAAGCACCCACGTATAACATCGAAACATTTCTTCGCCTGGTCACTGCTATTTGCTCCGGTGTATCCCTCTGCATTAGCATCTCCGTAAAGCAGATCATATACAATCGGCGCGGCGCTGCTAGTTGTTTTACTAAACTTTCGTGGTACATACAGGCATGCTTCTCGCACCACACGCCGGAGAACACCTTTCTCATTCTCTGTCCAAAACCCGTAAATACTAGCGAATTGGAAAGTCTGCACAGGTGTTAGTTTATATTTCTGCTGACCGGTTTTTCCCGGAAAGTATAAATTTTCATAGGCCGTAAAAAATTTTTGTACCTCCGTTACATTTATACCATATTTATCTACAAGTCTAAAGAAGCGCAGCACAGATAATTGCTCATATAGGTTGTGCGCATCTGGATTACTAGACACTTCGCTAGTATATTTTACGAGTCGTATATCTACATCCGACAAGTTGTATTCCGATATAGGCAAACGGGCTAGTGCGTCGCTAACTTCTTCTTTCGCCGCTCTCAGTCTGTCTTTTTCCTCTTCGGTCATATTTTATTTTGTACGTTTAACTATAATCGGGTTTTTGCCAGCGTTCTTAATCTTGGTAGTCAAATCGACCAACGGATCATCTTCTGTATCTCCAGAGATTTCCATGGCTGTTAATCCTAATGCTTTCATCTGTCTAGTTACACTATCCTGAGCGTCTCGTTGCACCTTAAATGCCGGGTGAGGTGCCATTTTTTGCCCGTATCTAGTAGATTCTATCACGGTAGTTACATCTAATTTGTCTATATCATCGTTAGCTAGCTCCAGCGTGCGTAGTGCAGATGCCAATGATATTATCTGAATATCTAGCGATTTACTATAATTTTTGCACGATTTTAGTGCGTTTTTTACCATTTTTTGATATTCCGCTACCTTCTTTGCCATATTTGTATGTTTATTCATTCTTATATAAAAGTTCCGCAAATCCAAAAATCGTCTTACAAATTTTTTAAGGTTTGGGTGAGGTTTAACCGGGGTATACCCCTTTTAAAAAAACAGCCCCCGTCCTCATTCGAAAAAGTTTTTTATTATATTTTTTACATGCTCTTCATTGCGCTTACGAGTCGCCTCTTTACCGCTTCTACCCATCTCTGTATGCACTTTAACGTGGCACTTATGACATAGAGCGCGCAGGTTGGAAGGGTCATACATTAACCGTATTTTTTCACGATATGTTACTGCACATTCTACGGGTGTTATGTGATGCACTTCTGTGGCCGGTGTTATATATCCATCCGCTATACACTGTTCGCAAAGTGGATGCTTAGTAATAGTATTTTTCCTTAATTGCAACCATTCCGTAGTATGTATTAGCTTAATATAATCTTTATCCTTTGCCATAATTGATTATATTCCCGTTATTCTTATGTCTAACAGGGACTATTCCATTCGGTGTATGCTCCCAGGCACCTAAATCGTTAAACATGTCTATTATCAACTCACTATCTGTATGTTCGGGATCTATAGCCCCTCGTTGTTCTGCCGCATCTATGTACTGACACAATAGATTAAGTAACGCTTTGTTAAACTCACATACGTTCTTAAACCCGTAGTCATTTTTAATATGCTGTAGCCTTTGATATAACTTATCATCTACAGATATGTTAATGCGTCGTCTTTTCTTATTATCGTTCATGATTATAATATTTACGGGTTAAATAGCTCAAACTAGGCAATAAGGCAGATGCACGGCAATTCATTGTCTAAGTTTGAGTTATTTTTATACAGTCTTTACTTTCTTCATAGATAAGCCTCGCTGAATTCTTTAGGAATAAATGAGCTAATTGATATTAGCTTTATTTGTTCAGGCATGGTTATCACTTCGACATGATCTTCACCTTCTTTCTCCCTCTCTTCCTGAGCTTTTTTGATATAATTCGATATTATCATCATCGCTCTATTAGTATTGATAGTTTTGACAATGAATGGCCACGTTATCTCCTGTTCTCCAGATATCACCTTAGCGTCTATCTGATAGAACTTTCTTTCGTCCGGCTTATCGTTTTCGTCAGCTTCTTGGTTTATTGCTTCCCCGTACTCCTCGAGCTATATCTCTTCGTTGAGGTATAATTCTTCCGGTGATGTTTTCTTTTCCCTTAGATTATCGATCAGAATCACGCATGAATCATACTCTTTGACCATTGATATGAAAAACCCATCTGTGTAGTTTAGCTCTATGAAGTCCTTTAATATTTCCAACGACATTTCTATACCGGTAGAATAGAATAAAAACTTTTTCTTTTTATCCTTAATTCTTACTTGTGCGATGTATGGATAGAGGCATTCGTTCTTAACTTCGAATGCTACACGGGGCTGATTAGAAACTTCTATTTCTTCGGTTATGTCTCCCGATTCAATATCAAATCTAATACGCGCTAATATATCTTGATCAATCTTTGTTCCACGATCATATAATATTTCTTTACGTTCAATTGGGGTAACTTCTCCCGTATCTTCATCTACGAAGGTTTCTTGCCATTTTTTAAGCACTCGTTTTGCTATATATTTATTAAGTAACTGTTTTGGTTCCAGTGTCAAATATTTGACTTCGTTTTTTCTTGTTTCCATTATTCTTAATTTACTTCGTGTAATATAAATCCTATCTTTTCTTTTGCCCTATTAAGAAACGTTTCCGCTTCAGGGCTTTCTATAGTTAGTTTTATTCCCGTCAGTCCTTCTTCTTTCGGCTTAAGGAATAAAAGTGCGCACGGTTGCTCGTAATACACCCAATAGAACATGAATTCATTCAGGTATATGTTGCTGATCTGTACGATGTAATTTCGCTTCATCTATATGGAGTATTATTTTCTTTTTATAGATAATTGCTGCGTTGAATTCCAGCATGCACCCGTTTGAGTTTTGCCACCCCGGAAGGAATACAACCGCTTCACTTTCTAATAAAGCCATTATGTCGGCTCCCATATAATAAGAATATGGCATATCCTCGTTTGGTGTTATATCCAGCGGACTAATAGGAGAGTGGCCCATCTCTTTAAGCTTTCGTTTAGCCTCAGCCGCACTAGCTTTTACTTCTTTAATATCCAATCCTGTGATCGGTAGACTTATATATACTTTCATTGATTACCCTCCAACTTCTTTTTAAATGCTTCTACTAGATGAATTATCCTCTGTACTCAAACTCTTCTCTGATTACCTTGGTAAATGCTTCGATTGCTTTATCTCTCATGTCGCACCTAGCCATTTTTACAGCCGTCAAAGCCACTTCTTTAAATACTACCTCTTGCTCTTTTCCGTCTTGATTTACCACATAGAGCAAGTCTTTTGTGCTAAGAGCGTTGTTATTGATTAATTCTTCTGCTTTCATTCCGTTATGTTTTAAGTATGTGCAAAAAATACACATACTGATTATTACCTTGATGTCAATTCGTTATAATCATTGCACCTGTCTATTGCTTCATCAAGACAACTCGCCCCTTTGTATAGATCAAAAGCGATTATTTCAAGAAATTGCTTTGAATCTGTACACTCGTAGAATTCTCCTTCCGGTATGGGAAACATGCTCCATTCCCAATTGGTTAGTAAGGTGTAACTTTTCCTATTTGGGTCAACACCAATACGAGTATATACCCTTTTTATATCATCCGGTTTATATTGTACAAGCCCTAACTCTTTAAGATCTTGTTCAACATCCTCGCTATATCCCAAGTAAATAAGGGGAAGTTTTATTATAGTAATCTCTTTAATATCTTTCTCCATTTTCTTTTATTTAATCGTTTTTACATAATCCGGGCACGCTGGTTCTCCGGGTTCCCCAATATTGCAGGAGAAATCAAACCAGCTGCAGCTATCGCATTTTGGAAGAAGCTCTTTTCTCGCTTTTTCTCGATCGGCTTTCATTCTAGCCTTTATATCTTCAGGTAGCGCGTCTTGCGCTGCCTGATCAAATGTGATGCATTTCATAATTCATTCTCCGTTAAATCAAACATTAAATCTTTTTGCAATCTAGCTTCGTTTACGTACCTACTTTTTACAGTCTGTAAATTCAATATAGCCTGCTTGTAGTACGTATCTTTCAATTCTATACCTACAGCCTTTCTACCCATTGATACCGAACTGTAGACTTCGCTTCCGACTCCCATAAATGGAGTTAAAACTACCTCTCCCTTGTTAGAATAAAGCTCTACTATGCGATCTATCACATCTAATTGTAGCGGGTGTACATGCTTTTCGTCGTCTTCTTCTTTGCTGTCCTTGAATTGCAAAACATTATCTATTCGCACGTCATCCCATACCGAACTAGCATACCTCTGCCAAATAAGGTGACTCATTTTGTTTGTTTTAGGATCTTTCCATCCCTTGAACTTCTTACACAGGTCTTCCCAGTTTCCGTATGTCTTTTCCATTGCCGGCAAAAGAGGCGTTTCCCCTGCATATTCAAATAACCCGTATTCGTGAGTTACGGGAACTTTGTTTTCACCTCTCTTTTTGAATATCAGTAGGTAATCCGGGGATGCGGTAAAACACTGCGTAGAATCTTCTACTATCAATTTGTGCATCAAAGCTCTCACCATCGTCCTCATACGTACTTTAAGCGGCTCCTTCCAGATGGTAATTCGGTTCTTATAATCAAACCCGTACTTTTCGTGCAACGCAATTATTTCGTGAGGAAAGTCCCAAAGAATTTCGGTCTTAGTGTTCATTACATCGGTACAATGGACCGCCGTAATTCTTCCCGGCTTTGTTACTCGAGCTATTTCTTTTATGAGAAACTCGTATTGCTGTAAAAATTGCTCCTTGGAGTCACAATTGGAAAAATCTCTTTCGGAACTCGAGTAGTTGTACAATCCTGCGAAAGGTGGAGAATACACACTTAAGTCTATACTGTCATCCGGCATTCCCGGTATAATCTCCATGCAATCGGAGTTATATATTGCATAATCATCTGTAATTAGCTGCTGCTTTGTTTTCATAATTTATGAATAATGGAAGTTTTACATTGTTTTTAAATTCTCTTTTTGATATCTCGAACTGATCGTTTAATTCGGAATTAAGGCAGTTGAATAACTCATTTGCTTTATCCGATTTAACTAATAGGGTGTCTATCACCCTTTTTTGTCCGTCCGAGAAAACCATATCACAGGTAACCGGATTTTTTTGCCCGAATCTCCAAAACCTACGTATAGCTTGATAATATTGCTCGTAACTGAATGTAGGAAAGTATACAGTGTGATTACAATGCTGCCAATTGAGGCCAAATGCTGTAATCGTTGGTTTCGTTATCAACTTCTTTATTTGTCCCTTGGAGAAGGCTAGAAGAATCTCTTCTTTTTTGTCTATATCCATAGACCCTTTTATTTCCACGGCGTTTCTATCTATCTGTCTTAACAAATCCCCTTCAGGGTTTAGGTTACACCAATACACGGATGTATCGTGCATAGATGCTAATTCTACTGCTTTTTCACACCTATTTTCGATAGTCATTTTTTGTTCTTGCTGCACTTCAGACTGCCTCTTTGCTATTTTACCAAAAAGAAGTATCTGACCGTCCTCTATCCAATTTTTATCGTTCTTTACCGGGTATTTATTGATTGTTAATTCCGGTAGAATAAATAGATCATCCGAAAATCCTAAATCGGACGGTTTCCTCATTGATATGGACCAACTTTTAACCCATCGGAAAAAATCGTGCTTTGCATGTGGTTTTAGGTAGAATTTATTCCCTATATCCTGAGGGCGGATGTTATTCTCATTGTTGGCAAAAAACTTTGTAAGCATGTCCATATACCCCATATATCCAAGCGCTTCAGAACTGGTTCCTAATTCGATGTAATCATTAGGCGATGGGGTGGCAGTAAACAGGAACCGGTATTTTATTTTTCTCATAAATACCGTTACTATCTGCTTAATTGCCCCTTTGAAATTCTTCAGGATAGAACTTTCATCAAGTATGGCACACTCAAAGTCATTCGGGTTAAATTTTTCCAGCCTTTCATAGTTGCATACAACTAATTTGCTTTTGAATTTCCCATCCTTTGAGTATTCAATGTCACTAATACCGAATTTTTCAGCCTCGCTAATAAATTGAAATGCCACGGCCAAAGGGGTTATTATTATAGCTCTTTTGTTTGTGCCTAGAATGAAGTTATACGCCGTTATTAGCTCTATAAACGTCTTTCCAAGCCCGGTGTCTATGAACCCCGCCATTCTTCCCTTCCTGATACATTGCTCTGTTATATGTCTTTGAAAATCGAACATCGTATCAGGTATATAGATTGGATTTATTCCGTAATCTATATTTGTACTCGTCTTATTCAATAAAAAATCTTCGTATGTCATACCAAATGCGTTATTGTATTAATACTCTTTATTATTTCTATGATCAGGTATATTATCAAACCGATCATTAAGGCTAGCAATACTTTCTTTCTCATTTCAATCGAAAAGGCTTAATTGCACTATGTTAAATCTACCTTTTAGCTTTCTTATCTCTTTCAGAGCTACATTTACATCCGAATTATGCCTCGTATACGGATTCCCATTGTCGTCTAATAATCCTACATCGATATCCTTTTTAAATCTTTCTTCCATAAAAATCAATGCAGCATATACACATTCTTTTTCAGTTGCAAATCCTTCGTTTTTATTAGATATGAAAGAAGCGCCTCTCCCTCCTCCAGAATAAAAGGTACTATATGTATATCCATAATTCCATCTTCCATTCATAGATTGAGCTGTATCAACTCTGAAATAGCAATTGTTTTTATGCCAATCGATAACGACATTAGGCGTAAGGCACACATCATGTATGTTAAATCCAAAATCACCATGCTTTATTACTATTCCGTCGCTATTATTCTTTTCCAAATATTCACCCCATTCTTTAAAGGTAAATTGCTGTCCAAGACATCTACATGTATAAAATGCTTTTTCCATATCGCTATTTATTAGGTTTCCAATCCTTATAAATTTTTGCCCAGATACGAAAACGACTATCAAAGTCTTCCAAGTCTCCGAACATGTTCATCTTAGAGTCGTTTGTAGTTATCATTTCCCCAAACTCCTTGAAGTATATATCTGCCGACCTTGTAAAGTCGTTATGCCTCTTTTTAAGCATGCCTAGCATTAGTCCTCTCTCTATCATTAAATCCGAAGCTTCTTCTATCAGATTATTAGCTTCACATAGAAGTATCTGAGAGGCAGACAGCAAAGCATTAAGCCTATCCATGCTTCCATCATTTTGAGCTATCTCTATCAACTCTTTTTTTGGTTTCATAACATTTCTATTTGAGTTGCCTTTACGTCATTGTAATATATATCTTTGTATTTACGAGCCTCAACCTCAAATCGTACTCTTACATTATCCCCAACATTTAGGGGTTTCTCAATTGGACCATCAAAGCTGTATAAAGCGAACATCATCTTTGTGTGATACCACGTTGATGTTTCTATTATATATTCTCTCTTTTCCCAATCCTTTCCGTTTTTCATTGTTCCACCTTTTTTAGGTAGCTCTTCCAGTATTTTTCCTTCTACTTCACACGATTGCATAATTATACAGATTTAAGGTTATACAATATACAGCCCTTTAATGCTGTTATACCAGCAGCCCTTTGGGCTGTATAGGACAAGTTACCCAATTCTTTAGGGTTACTTATAAAGCGCCCAAAACGGCTTTTTTCGATCGTTTTTATATTATTTTTTAGCATAACTGATTGATTTTTAGTGATTTTATTCGCGCACCTTATGGTGCTTTTAAAAGGTTGCAATTTGATAGGTTTCTGATAGGGCGTTTTTATATTCCGATTCTTCCGGAGAAGGCGGGTAGTGGAACCTATCCTTCATTTCGTCCCATCCTTTAACAAATGCCCTGATTGTTTCCCATTGCTTCTTAGTGAGGGTACCAGCAAGATAATCCTGTCGGTTTTTCCTTAGATATTCCTCGCGGCCTAATGACATTAAACCTTGCGCCTTTTCGATTTGGGAGGATTTAAGCCCCCTGTCGGGGCAAACCTTTCGGGGAAATTCTACGCTGTGCCAATCCCTAAAAAAACGACCCGTTAATTTAACCAGATAATCATATGATGTAAGAGAGAGTAGGGGGATGCTCTGTCGACGATATATAGTTTCTATCCTCAATATATTACCTTCTACATCTTTTCCTTTTTCCCTAGCCTCAAAACCTTTATCGTAGACTTTGAGAACCTTCTTTATATTCTTGCTCTTTTCGGTAGTCCTTTGGCGATTCTTCTGATAATTGGCGTCGTTAAACATCTCCTTGCTTTTCCCTATGCAAATCATCATTTCTATATATTTCATCGGATCGTTTTGTACCGGTAGATTTAGACCGATTTCGTAATATGTGACTTTAACTGTGCGCCTGTCTATCTCTAAATAATCGAATAGATTTATTATCGTAGAAAGAGCATTATTTACAGTGAACATCCGGCTGTTATCCAACCGTCCATAGGTTTCTTTATAGAAGATCTTGTGCAGGCTACATTTGATCTGTATTTTGCCTCTTTTAATTCGGATATACAAGCCATCGAAGTTTCCATAACTAGAGCTTTGAAAATATTCTTCAACCCCTTCCGTACACCTCTGTAGATGCGCCGATTGAACTAACCGGTGAATATCTTGACTTTCTATTTTAGCGCTGAATACCATTTTATCAAACATTATTTTTCGTAATAGTTACACTTTCTTTTGGCATTCCCTACTAACATCCGGTCAAAAACCGGACATCTTATCACTATCGGGTTTCCGCGTGGCTCCCTGGCGTTACGGCATTCTATACATTTAATTGCATTATCAGGATTATGAGTTTTCTTTGCCATTAGCGTACTCCTTTCTCTTTTTTAAGCCGTTTCACTTCCTTCCTATAGTTGTCGATCATGGCTTTTAACTCAAACTCGGAAATTTTATTTTCCTCGTTCTTGGTGGCTTCCAGCCATATCACTATTGGTTCTCCATACTTGGCAATTAGCCCTCTACGATACCCCTGTATATTGCCTTCGTCAAATCGGTTACAACTCCTACATTGAGCATTACAGTTCTTTTCGGAGAATCGGAGAGACATGTGTTTTCTATTGATGTAGTGGCCGCAATCGGCCTGTTCGAACGGCAGAACCCTGCCACAACTTATGCATCTAAATGCTCCACCGGGCAACATATCCCGCAGACGGATGAACATGCTAAATACTTCATCCAACCTCGATACGAGTTTAGCTCTACTATTTTTCGTTTTCATCGGATATCACTGAATCATATTGTTTATCGCAACGAAATCTTATTGCGTTTTTATACCACTTTCCGTCAGATGCTTGATGCATAATTCCGTCATCATGAGACCAGGCTATACATTTTGCAATTATTGCCTTACTTCTGTCAATATCCCAAAAGATTGCCATATCATCATTCAGAGGCGGCTGCTCCATCTCTCCGGTTATGGGACACAAAAATTCTCCAGGAGCCGGCTTTTCGAACGTTATAATTAAGTTGTTCAAATCCGCTTCAATTGCTATCTTTTTGCACCCTTCCGGGATGGCATATTCATATTTTCTCATTCTACTTCTATTATTTCACCATTCATTAATTGATAGAATATTCCATCCTTAATAATCTCTCCGTCGACCCTTATAGATCTTACTTCTTTTATTGGGTATAATTTTCCATTCCATTCCCCTCTCTCAGTCAACACAAGCCAGCATCCCGTTTTACCTTTCGCCTTGCTTTCTTTTCCCGTTACTATAGCTATACTCTCTTCCCCTTCGGCTATGGCGGCTGATCGGTAACCTGTGTTAGTGGCGGCTGATTGGTAACCTGTGTTAGTGGCGGCTGATTGGTCACCTGTGTTAGTGGCGGCTGATCGGTAA
>JADHED010000470.1_pt1 | contig 48659 bp, 42 predicted proteins | sample 8952041 | NCBI WGS metagenome assembly JADHED01 (sample SAMN16124423, study PRJNA663239) | bioreactor sludge metagenome | isolation source: sludge (control) | place: India:Bengaluru | collected 2018-09-08 | reverse complement strand
ACAGCGAACCTTGGCACCAGATGCCGCGGGGCCGTCCACCCCAACGCATGCAGCGTTAGCGGAATGCGGGGATTTTCCTGCGGGGTTACCCCGGATTGCGCTACACTGCATCCGGGCTACGCTTGCTCTTTTCTTCGTCATGCACGGACTTGTTCCGTGCATCAACTATTGGCCGTGTCCCACTCGTGGATGGCCGGCCGCCGCCGGCTATGACGGGTTGAGGGGAGGGGACGCGCGCAGGCTCCCACCACCTTCGTCATGCACGGCCGTGTTCTCCTTTACCGTAATCCGCGGACTTGTGCCGCGGATCAACGGTCGGGGCCGGCACGACGACTTGATGACCGGCCGCCGCGCGGCGCAAGCGTTCACGCCCGGCTTTGCCCTCGGCTGCGCGCCACCATTAAATCCATCGAAAAGGGGCGGTAGATGACCCGGCGCGCTCCCCCAACAACGGCGGCTTCATACCAATTTCGACGTTTTGACCTTTGCGGTCGTTACGTCCGCTTTGCGGCTGAAAGCGCCAAAATTCCGTAGGTCGGAATAGCCGAAGGCGTATTCCGACGAATGAAGGCATTCGGGTATACTGGTTCCGAAACCGGTAATGGCCGATGCCCGATTTCCATCGTTATCGCGTTCCCGGCGGCTGCTATTTCTTCACCGTCAACCTGTTGGAACGGCGCGGTAACGCGTTGCTCAACGACCGGATCGACCTCTTGCGCGACGCGGTGCGCCGGGTGCGGCGCTCGCGCCCTTTCACGATCGACGCCTGGGCCGTACTCCCCGATCATCTTCACTGCGTGTGGACCCTGCCGCCCGGCGAGGATGACTTCTCCGCCCGCTGGCGCCTGATCAAGACCTTCTTCGTCCGAGACTTGCCGAGGACCGAGCGGCTATCGCGCGTGCGACGCGCAGACGGCGAACGCGGCATTTGGCAACGCCGCTTCTGGGAGCGCGCCATCCGCGACGACGAGGACTACGCGGCGCACATGGATTACGTCCATTTCAATCCGGTCAAGCATGGGCTCGTCGCTTCGCCGGCGGATTGGCCATACGCCACGTTCAAGTCTTGCGTCGACCGCGGCCTCAATCCAGAAGACTGGATCGGGGTCGGTAACAGTAATCTCAGCGCAGGTGAACCTGGAGAATGAATGCATTCGTCGGAATACGCCTAAAGGCTATTCCGACCTACGCGGGCTGCGCGGGCTGAATGTGGATCCGCCTTCAGGTTCGGACGGCCGGCGTAGCGGCAAATTGCCAGAAGCGGACGGTTCGGTTTCTGGAGGATTATACTGATAGTATGCGAGTTTTCATTTATGGAGGCCCCGATGTCCGAACTGAATTTAACGTATGTGGATGAACTGATCAGTGTGCGTCAGGTGCTTCACGGAGGCAACCGCGGTGCGCCGAGGAGGGTCGAAGACGGATCGCGCGAAGGAGAATCGATTAACCGCAGCTGCATCATAATGATGAGCGCTCTCTTGCAGTCCTACATTCAAGAAATTTTTAAGATTTGTGCAAAGATGGCTCTACCTTCCCTTGAAGAAGCCAGCGTGTGGGATGCTTATTGGAAGCAAATGAAGGGGTGGGGGAACCCAAGTGCGGACAACACGAAGGCCCTATTCCTGAAGATCGGCGTTAGCGACATTTTCGACAGCCTGAGTTGGCAAAAATGCAACAACGCTGCGGTTCGCAGAAATCTCAATGAACTCAACCATATCCGCAACAGCATCGCCCATGGCGCAGCACAGCTACGAGTAAATAATCTTGACTATTCCTTGACGCTAGCTAAAGTGAAAAAGTTCAGGAATTTTACTAACGTATTCTCTAATAAATTTGAGGGCCACGCCCTAAGAAAATTCCAGCGTCCGAACGCTTAGATTCTGCCCCAACTCTTACTTTGCTAGCAGGCCGCTGAAAAGGGTAGCGGAGGTAAAGGCGCTGCTGTCCGGCGAGCACTTCTCGGTGGACGGCACGCTGTTGGATGCCTGGGCCAGCAGGAAGAGCTTCCGCCCCAAAGACGGCTCCGGCCCGCCGGCTGATCCGGGCCGCAACGGCGAGCAGGACTTTCGCTGCCAGATGCCGCGTTCCCCGCTCCCCAACCTCGTCCGGCGTGTCTCGCCCTTCGGACGCCGTCATTGCGAGGCGCGTGAGCGACGAAGCAATCTAGATATTTCAATGTATTATAAGCGATGGATTGCTTCCCGCTTCGCTTACGCTCGCGGTCGCAATGACGGGTTTTTCGAGGCGTCGATTTAGGGCTTCGCGGCCTAGTCCCCCTCCGACGCCGGCAGTTGCACCGTCGCGATGGCCTGGGCGGCGATGCCTTCGCCGCGGCCGGTGAAGCCGAGGCCTTCGGTTGTCGTCGCCTTGATGCTGACGCGGGCGAGCGGAATTGCCAGCAGCTCGGCAAGCTTGGCGCGCATGCGCTCGCGGTGCGGCCCGAGCTTGGGCCGCTCGCAGATCAGCGTCAGATCGACGTGGACGATCCGGCCCCCGGCTTGAGCGACAAGCGCCGCCGCGTGGCGGAGGAACTGGCCCGACTCCGCGCCGCGCCACTGCGGATCGCTGGGCGGGAAGTGGAGGCCGATGTCGCCGGCGCCGATGGTGCCCAAGAGCGCATCGGTCAGCGCGTGCAGGGCGACGTCGGCATCCGAATGGCCTTCGAGGCGGGCCGAGTGGGGGATGCTGACACCGCATAGGGTCACCGCATCGCCCGGCGCGAAGCGGTGGACGTCGAAGCCGCTCGCGCTGCGGGTTTCCAGGTCGGCTGCGGCGATGCGCACGGCCTGCGCCCAATCGGTTTCGTTGGTCACCTTGATATTGTCCTCATCGCCCGCAACCAGCTTTACCGTGAGGCCCGCCTGTTCGGCAACGGCGGCATCGTCCGTCAAGCCGGCGCCGGCGAACCGGCGATGCGCGGCAAGGATGGCCTCGAAGTGGAAGCCCTGCGGCGTCTGCGCCCGCCACAGCCCCGCCCGCGCAATGGTCTCGACCACCACGCCGGCATCGCTGCCGCCGCCGCGCTTCAAGGTATCGACGACCGGCTGCGCCGCGATCGCGGCCGGCGCCGATCCGAGCGCCGCCAACACGCGCTCGATGATCGCTCCTGTGACGAACGGCCGCGCCGCATCGTGGATCAGGACAAGGTCCGGCTTGTGTTCCGCCAGGCTCTCCAAGCCCAACCGGACCGAGTCCTGGCGGCTGGCCCCGCCCGCGACCGGCGGCGGCAGGTCGAGGCCGGCCAATGCGTGCGCGCAGATGGCGGCATCGTCCGGATGGATGACCACCTGCACGACATCGACGGCCGCGTGACCGACAAACGGCAACACCGCGCGGCGGATAACGCTCTGGCCGGCAAGATCCAGATACTGCTTCGGCTTCGGCCCGCCGAAGCGGCTGCCGCGGCCGGCGGCGACGATCAGGGCGGCACAACGGCTCATCTCAGCGCTCGTGGGTGGAAGGGGACCAGGGATCGCAGCGAACCTAGCCAGTCGGTGCACGCTTGCCAAGCGATCGCAAGGGTGCAACTGCGAGAGGCTGCCTTCACCTTAGGCAGACACGATCTTGACCGAGGATGCAAATGGTGAAACATGAGGCAACCGGGTTGCGCGTGCACAGACGCTGGCATTGGCATGAGAATGTCGTGACCGGCGCCGCGAGCGCGCTGAAGCAAAGAACGGACAGTGTGGATCCGAACAAAGATGTCGCGCCAGGCTGACGCAAGCCTCGATTTCGATAGCATCTTGAATGCGCTGCCGTCGGTGGTCGTGGTCGTCAATGGCGGCACGCGCGTTCTCTACGTGAACAATGCCGGCGAGCAGTTCTTTGGTGCCAGTGCGAAGGCGCTGATCGGCCGGCGGCTCGACCGGCTGGTCCCTGCCGACAGCCCGCTGTTCGCCTTGATCGCGCAGGCGCGCGATGGCAACCTGTCTGTTTCCGAGTATCACGTGAGTTTGGCGAGCCCGCGGATCGGCCATCACGTGGTCAACGTGAGCGCGGCGCCGGTGCCGGAGGTGCCGGACGCGGTCGTGGTGTCGATGCAGGAACGTTCCGTCGCCGCCAAGATTGACCGGCAATTGACCAACCGCGGTGTCGCCCGATCGGTGAGCGCGATGGCGGCAATGCTGGCGCACGAGGTCAAGAATCCCCTCTCCGGCATCCGCGGCGCCGCGCAATTGCTGGAAACGACGACGCGGCCGGAGGACCGCACGCTGACCCGGCTGATCCGCGATGAGGCCGACCGGGTCTGCAATCTGATCGATCGGATGGATGTCTTCTCGGCCAATGCCAGCCTGCAGCGCGAGGGCATCAATATCCACGAGGTCTTGAGCCGGGTGCGGACGCTCGCCGAAAGCGGTTTCGGGCGTCACCTGCACTTTACCGAAGGCTATGACCCTTCGTTGCCAATGGTTTATGGCAACCGCGATCAGTTGATTCAGGTTTTTCTCAATCTCGTCAAGAACGCCGCCGAAGCTGCACCGGTCGATGGCGGCGAGGTTGCGATCGCGACCAGCTACTGGCACGGCGTGCGGTTTGCCATTTCCGGCCGCCACACCCGCGTCCACCTGCCGCTGATGGTGAGCGTTCAGGATAACGGCCCCGGCATTCCCGACGACCTGAAGCCGCACCTGTTCGAGCCGTTTATCACCTCAAAGGCAAAGGGCAGCGGTCTCGGTCTTGCTTTGGTAGCAAAGATCGTAGGCGATCACGGCGGCGTCGTCGAATTCGAGAGCGAGCCGAAGCGGACCGTCTTCCGCGTCATGCTGCCGGTTTTCCCGCCATCGGAGGAAATCTGAGTGACCGCGTCCGTTGTTCTCGTCGCCGATGATGACGCCGGCATTCGCACCGTGATCACGCACGCGCTGGAGCGGGCCGGCTTCGAAGTGCGCACGACGGCCAACGCCGCGACGCTGTGGCACTGGATCAGCGACGGCCAGGGCGACGTCGTCATCACCGATGTGATCATGCCGGACGAGAACGGTCTCGACCTCATTCCCCGCATCCGCAAGATCAGGCCGGAGCTGCGCGTCATCGCCATGAGCGCGCAGAGCACGCTGTTGACCGCCGTCAAAGCCACCGAGCGCGGAGCGTTCGAATACCTGCCGAAGCCGTTCGACCTGAATGAACTGACCGCCGTCGTCCGGCGTGCGCTGGAGGCCCCGCGGGTTGCGGCAATCGCTCCGGTGGAGGCGGAACCCGAAGAGCAGCTGCCGCTGATCGGCCGCTCGGCGGCAATGCAGGAGATCTACCGCACGCTTGCCCGCCTGATGGGGACCGACCTGACGGTGATGATCACGGGAGAGTCGGGGACCGGCAAGGAGCTGGTTGCGCGCGCCCTGCACGACTACGGCAAGCGCCGCAGTGGACCATTTGTCGCCATCAACATGGCGGCGATTCCGCGCGAGCTGATCGAGAGCGAGCTGTTCGGCCATGAGAAGGGCGCCTTTACCGGCGCCACCCATCGTTCGTCCGGCCGGTTCGAGCAGGCCGAGGGCGGCACCTTGTTCCTCGACGAGATCGGCGATATGCCGCCGGAAGCGCAGACCCGTCTCTTGCGCGTCCTGCAGGAGGGCGAGTACACGACCGTGGGCGGCCGTGCCGCCATCCGCACCAACGTGCGCATCATTGCCGCCACCCACCACGATCTGCGCCAGTTGATCCGCCAGGGCCTGTTCCGCGAGGATCTCTATTTTCGGCTGAACGTGGTGCCGATCCGGCTGCCGCCTTTGCGCGAGCGGAGCGGCGATATCCCGGAGCTGGTCCGCCATTTCATGTCGCGGGCGGGAACGGAGGGCCTGCCTTCGAAAATGCTCGACGCGGCGGCGATGGAAAAGCTCAAGGGCTATCGCTGGCCCGGCAACATCCGCGAACTGGAAAACCTGGTTCGCCGTTTGGCGGCCCTCTATTCAGAAGAGGTCATCGGCATCGAAATTATCGAAGCCGAGCTCGCAGATGCCTCGGCGCCGGTTGCCGAAGCGGAGGATAACGGCTTGGCGCAGTCGGTCGAGCGGCATATCCGCGCCTTCTTCGGCGCCCATGGCGGTGCCTTGCCGGCGCCCGGTCTGTTTGACCGTGTCGTCCGGGAAGTCGAACGGCCGCTGATCACGTTGACCCTGGAAGCGACCCGCGGCAACCAGATCAAGGCCGCCGAGGTGCTGGGCCTCAACCGCAACACGCTGCGCAAGAAGATCCGCGAGCTCAGCATTGCCGTCGTTCGGGGAGGGGGGCGCGAATGAGGAAACGTCGGCGTTCGCTCGCGCGGCGCCTGTTCGTCCTCGCCAACCGCATTTCCCGTCGCTATCGCCTCGGGCGGACGCTGGCCTTCGGCATTGCCGCGGTCGCGATCGCTTCCAGCATCGCCACGGTCGCCATCTGGACCGGCAACACCGGGTTCGGGCCGGACCCGAAGACCGTCGCCGTCCTCTTGTACCTCGATACGATCTTTCTGCTGCTGTTCGCGGCCATCATCGCCCGCCGCTTCGTCACCCTGTGGGCGGCGCGGCGGCGTGGGCTCGCCGGTTCGGGCCTGCATGTCCGCGTGGTCGTGCTGTTCAGTCTGGTGGCGATCGCGCCCGCCATTCTGGTTGCCGTGTTCTCGGCGATCTTCCTCAATTTCGGTCTGCAGGCGTGGTTCAGCGAGCGTGTACGCACAGCCATCGAATCGTCGAACGAGATCGCGCAGGCCTACCTGCAGGAGTATCGGCAGAACATTCGCGCCGACGTGTTCGAGATCGCGAACGAGCTCAATCGCCAGGCGCCAGCGCTGATGCGCAATCTCGACTCGCTCGACCAGCGGCTGACGCAACTGATCAACATGCGCTTTCTGTCGGAGGGGTTGATCGTCGATTCGAGCGGCCGAGTCCTCGCCGGATCGCCGCTAAGCCTGACGCTCGAGTTCGATCCCCTGCCGGCGGAAGCGTTCGAGCAGGCCGAGACCGGACAGATCGTTGTCCTCGCCGATCAACAAGACGACCGTGTCCGTGCCGCGATCAAGCTGAACCGCTTCATCGATGCCTATCTTCTGGTCGCCCGCTTCATCGACCCGGCGGTGCTGCAGAGCATTCACCGCACGGAGATGGCGGTCGCCCAGTACCGTCATCTGGAGGAGAGCCGCGGCGGCATCCTGATCACCTTTGCGATGATTTTCATCGTCGTCGCGTTGCTGCTGCTGTCGGCAGCCGTCTGGATCGCGCTCAACCTCGCGACGCAGATTACCCGGCCGATCAGCGCGCTCATTGGCGCCTCCGAACGGGTCCGCGATGGCGATCTCGCTGCGCGGGTCCCGCCCTCGGCGTCGGGGGATGAAATCGGCACGCTCAGCCGCGCCTTCAACCGGATGACGACACAGCTGCAGAGCCAGCAGGCGGGGCTGATTCGCGCCAATCAGGACCTCGACCAGCGGCGCCGCTTCACCGAAGCGGTCTTGAGCGGTGTTTCAGCCGGCGTGATCGGCCTTGATGCCGAAGCGCGCATCAATCTGCCGAATCAATCGGCCTCGCATTTGTTGGGCATCGATCTCCGTACGGTGGTCGGGACACCGCTTGCGCACGTCGTGCCGGAGATGGCAGAGCTGATCGCGGCTTCGATGGCGGTGCCGGACCATCAGCAGCAGGCCCAGGTCAGGCTTGTGCGCGGCAACCGCACGCTCACCTTCATCGCCCGCATCGTGACCGAGAAGGTCGGGAGCGAAGTTATGGGCTATGTCGTGACGTTCGACGATATCAGTGCCTTGGTGCAGGCGGAGCGAAAAGCCGCCTGGGCCGATGTCGCGCGCCGGATCGCGCACGAGATCAAGAACCCGCTGACGCCGATTCAGCTCGCCTCCGAGCGCCTGCGCCGCAAATATATGAGCGAAATCAAGACCGATCCCGCGACCTTTGCCGCTTGCACCGAAACCATTATTCGTCAGGTCGAGGATATCGGCCGCATGGTCGACGAGTTCTCCGCGTTTGCCCGGATGCCGCGGCCGGAATTGAAGCCTGAGGATCTGGGCGAGCTGATCGAGAAGGTCGTCTTCTTGGAGCGGAACCGCCACCGCGAGATCGATATCGTGCTATCGCTTCCCAAGACGCGGATCGATCTGGTCTGCGATGGCCGGCAGGTTGCGCAGGCCCTGACCAACGTCTTGAAGAACGCCGCCGAGGCGATCGTTGCCCGCGAGCCGGGCGCGGGCGGCGCGCTGCCACGCGGATGGATCGGGGTCAGCCTGAAACAAGAGGAAGGGGACGGAAAGGGACTGGCGGCAACGATCGTAATCGAGGATAACGGGCGCGGTCTGCCGAAAGAAAATCGGGACCGGTTGACGGAACCTTACGTAACGACGCACAGCAAAGGAACAGGGCTTGGCCTGGCGATTGTCAAGAAGATCATGGAAGACCATGGTGGTGAGCTTGTGCTGGAAGACAAAGAGGGAGGGGGGGCTAGGGTGATGCTGCGATTTGCGGCTGCGCTGGGTAGTGCGGCTTCGTCGTCGCTCGCCACGGAACGGAACGGCGAAGGCGATCGGGGCGGCGCGGCGGCGGCCATAGCGGTGCGGGCTGATGTCTAGTCACGCGCGCCTTCCGGCGGAAGACATCCTGATCGTCGACGACGAGGCCGATATCCGCACGCTCGTCGCCGGCATCCTTGACGATGAAGGGTTTCAGGCCCGCGAGGCCGGCGACAGCGATGCGACGATCGCAGCCGTCAACGCCAGGCGCCCCGGCCTCGTGCTGCTCGATATCTGGCTGCAGGGCAGCAAGCTTGACGGCATGGCGTTGCTGGAACACTTGAAGCGCGAGCATCCGAGCGTGCCGGTCGTCATGATGAGCGGCCACGGCACCATCGAGACGGCGGTGCAGGCGATCAAGCTTGGCGCCTACGATTTCATCGAGAAGCCGTTCAAGACCGACCGGATGATTCTTGTCGTCCGCCGCGCGATCGAGGCCGCCCGGCTCAAGCGCGAGAACGAGGAGCTGCGGCTGCGCGCCGGCCCGATTACCGATCTGATCGGGGCATCGCCAGTCGTCGCGCATCTCCGCCAAGCGATCGACCGGGTCGCCCCGACCAACAGCCGTGTCCTGCTGAGCGGTCCCGCCGGCGCCGGCAAAGAGGCCGTAGCGCGGCTGATCCACGCCCGCTCGCGCCGCTCCGAAGGGCCGTTCACGATCGTCAACTGCGCTTCGATGGCACCCGACCGGATGGAGGTCGAGCTTTTCGGCATCGAGGGTTCGGGTTCGGCTGCGGCTGCCGGGCACAAGGTCGGGCTGTTCGAGGCGGCTCACAACGGCACCCTGTTCCTCGATGAGGTCGCAGACCTGCCGCAACCGACGCAAAGCAAGATCGTCCGTGTCCTGCAGGAACAGACCTTCATGCGGGTTGGCGGTCAGACCCGGGTCGAGGTCGACGTCCGCGTCATCGCCGCCACCAGCAAGGACCTGACCGAGGAGATCCAGGCCGGCAACTTCCGCGAGGATCTGTTCTACCGCTTGGCGGTGGTGCCGCTGAAGGTGCCGGGGCTGACCGAACGGCGGGAGGATATCCCGCTGCTGGCGCGGCATTTCATGGCCCGTGCCGCCGAGACTGCAGGCCAGCGGCCGCGCGAGCTCAGCGAGGACGCGATCGCGGTTCTGCAGACCTACAACTGGCCGGGCAACGTGCGCGAGCTGCGCAACATCATCGAGCGCATTCTGATCATGGCGCCAGGCGGGCCGGAGGAGGTGATCCGCGCCGACATGCTGCCGGCCGAGATCAGTGAGGAGCTCGCCGTCGGCCGGCAGGCGGACCGTGCCGGCGAGATCATGGGGTTGCCACTCAAGAATGCGCGCGAGATGTTCGAACGCGAGTATCTCGTCGCCCAGGTGACGCGCTTCGGTGGCAACATTTCGCGCACGGCCGCGTTTGTTGGGATGGAGCGCTCGGCGTTGCACCGCAAGCTCAAGTCGCTCGGCATTCAGACCGACGAGCGGGTGCGCGTGTCCGGGGCGCAAGAATAGGCACCGGCGCGGCGGCTGCGGCCGGCGGCTGGGACGATGGGCAGTAAACGATGAGGATCATCATCTGCGGTGCCGGGCAGGTCGGCTTCAACATCGCCCGTCAGCTGGCACGCGAGAACAACGACGTCACGGTCGTCGATACCTCGCCCGAACTGATCCGCCGCGTCAGCGACCGGCTCGACGCGCAAGGGATCGTCGGCCATGCCTCGCGGCCGGATATTCTCGATCGTGCGGGCGCCGGCGAGTCCGACATGCTGATCGCCGTGACGCACACCGACGAAGTCAACATGGTCGCCTGCCAGGTCGCCCATTCCCTGTTCCAGGTCCCAGTCAAGATCGCCCGCATCCGCGAGCAGAGCTACCTGGATCCGGCGTGGTCGGGGCTGTTCACCCGCGCAAACCTGCCGATCGACGTCATTATTTCGCCAGAGGTTGAGGTAGCGCGCGCCGTCACCCACCGCCTGCGGGTACCCGGTTCGTTCGAGATGCTGCCGCTCGCCGACGACAAGGTGCGTCTCCTGGGCGTGCATTGCGGCGCGGAGTGCCCGCTCCTCAACACGCCGATCAAGCAGTTGACGCAGCTGTTCCCGGACCTGAACGCGCAGATCGTCAGCATCGTGCGCGGCGACAAGCCGCTCCACTTTTCCGGCGATGATCAGCTGGCGTGTGGCGATGACGTCTATTTCGTCGTGGAAACCGAGGTCGTCGGCCGCGCCATGGCAGCGTTCGGGCACGAGGAGGATCCCGCGCGCCGGCTCTTGATCTGCGGTGGCGGCACGATCGCGCTGCTGCTGGCGCAGGAGATCGAGCGTGACCTGCCGTCCATCACCGTCAAGATCATTGAGCTGAAGCCGGAGCGGGCGGCCCAGGTCGCAAGCGTGCTCACCAACACCGTCGTCCTGGTCGGTGACGTGCTGGCACCCGATATCCTGGAGGAGGCTGGAGTCGCATCGGCCGATACCGTCGTTTCGCTGACCGATGACGACGAAACCAACATCCTCTCGTCCATCCTCGCCAAGCGTCACGGCGCCGGCCGGGTGATCACCCTTCTGAACAAGGAGACCTACGACAGCATCGTTACCCCGCTCGGCATCGATGTTGTCGTCAGTCCGCGCAACCTGACGGCATCGACGATCCTGCAGCATGTCCGCCGCGGCCGCATCCATGCCGTGCATGCGCTCCGCGATGGCGTCGGCGAGGTGATCGAGGCGGAGGCGCTTGAAACCTCAAACCTGGTCGGCCAACCGCTCAAGGATATCCAGCTGCCGAGCGGCGTCATGGTGGGCGCGATCGTTCGTGGCGGCAAGGTCATCATTCCGCGCGGTACGACCGTCATTCAGCACCGCGACCGCGTCATCTTGTTTGCGGCGTCGGACGCCGTGCGCCGGGTCGAGAAGCTATTCTCGGTCCGCCTCGAATACTTCTGATCGGCGCTCCAGCTCATGGGTTGCATCAGTTACGTCAACGGCCGCTACGTCCCTCACCGCCGCGCCCTCGTTCATGTCGAGGACCGGGGCTACCAGTTCGCCGACGGTGTCTACGAAGTATTCGCGGTTGCCAATGGCCATCCGGTCGACGAAGTGGAACATCTGCAGCGTCTGGAGCGCTCGCTCAGCGCGCTCAAGATTGCCTGGCCGATGGCGCCAGCGGCGCTGCGGCTGGTGATGCGCGAGGTGATCGGCCGCAACCGCATTGACCGCTTCGGCATCCTCTATCTCCAGGTGACGCGCGGCGTGGCGGCGCGCAACCACGCCTTCCCGCGGGCGGCGCGCAGTTCGCTGGTCATCACCGCCCGCCGCCTGCCGCCGCCTGAGCCCGCCACCGCGCGCCTCGGCGTGCGCGTGATCACGCTTCCCGACCAGCGCTGGAAGCGGTGCGACATCAAGTCGATCGGGCTTGCGGCGAATGTGCTCGGCAAGCAGGCGGCGCTCGATGCCGGCGCGTCGGAAGCGTGGATGGTTGACGACGCCGGTTTCGTCACCGAGGGCACGACATCAAACGCCTGGATCGTGACCAAAGCCGGCGAACTGATCACCCGGCAGCCGGACGCCGCGATCTTGAGCGGCATCACGCGCCACGCCGTCCTCGCGCTGGCAAGGGAGCACGCGGTCCGCTTCGTCGAGCGGCCATTCAGTGTTGGCGAGGCCAAGGCGGCCGCCGAGGCATTCCTCACCAGCACTACGGCCTTGGTGAAGCCGGTGGTCGCCATCGACGGCACGCCGGTCGGCAGCGGCGGCGTCGGGCCGTTCACGGAGCGCCTGCTCGATCTCTACTTGCAGCACCTCAACCAGGCCGGGAGTTGATGCCGATGGACGCCGAGGCGCTGATCGATGACTTGCGTGCACGCGGCCTCTCGCGCCCGGTCGCGCTGCTGCTCGACTGGGACAACACCCTGATCGATAGCTGGCATGCCATCCACGACGCCCAGAACCACACGCTTGCCACTTTTGGGCTTGAACCTTGGTCGCTGGAGGAAATCCGCAAGCGTGTTCGCGGCTCGATGCGTGATAGCTACCCGCAGCTGTTCGGCGACCGCTGGCTGGAAGCGGGCGAAGTCTTTTATCGCCGATTCGCAGAACGCCACCTGGAAACCCTGGTGCCGTTGCCGGGCGTTCCGGAGATGCTGCGCGATTTGCACGAAGCGGGCCTTTATGTTGCCGTTGTCAGCAACAAGAAGGGGGACTATCTCCGTGCCGAAGCGGCAAAGCTTGGCTGGGAGCGTTGGATCGGCCGGCTGGTTGGCGCCTTTGACGCCAGCCGCGACAAACCGGCGGTAGAACCTGTGCATCTGGCCCTGGAAGGCTCAGGGATCGCGCCTGGAACGCAGGTCTGGTTTGCGGGCGATGCGGACATCGACATCGAATGCGCCGTTAACGCCGGCTGCGTACCGATCCTGGTGCGCGAAGAGCCGCCCGCAACCGATGAATTTCCCGATCATCCGCCAGCGCTGCATGTTGACGGCTGTATGACACTTTCAAACGTGCTGCAGAAACTGTAATCTCATCTGAGAAGGGCGCCGATCGATATCCTCATACCGCTCTTCGGCGGGAGCCAATAGAGGACAACGAGGTTCGGGAGGCGACTGCGCAGACCATTGGGGGAGCTTGATTCCACCGCGCGGTCCGCAAAGATGGGGAGATAAGAAAGGGATAGTACCCATGTCCTCGGAAAAATCGCAGAATGTCCAGGACGTTTTCCTGAACCATGTGCGAAAAAACAAGACGCCGGTGACCGTCTTTTTGGTCAACGGCGTGAAACTGCAGGGGATCATCACGTGGTTTGACCAGTTTTCCGTGCTGTTGCGGCGGGATGGGCATACGCAGCTGGTGTATAAGCATGCAATCTCGACGGTGATGCCGTCGATGCAGATCCAGCTGTTCGAGCCCGATCGGGACCCCGGCACCGCGTGAGCGTTCGGCGGCGCGTCCCGTGACCGACCCCGTTGCGGGGAGGCGCGGGGGCGATCGGTGCGTCGTCCTCCATCCTGATGTGCGGGCAGGCGGCAGCGGACGGGTCCGTTCGGCCGAGGCCCGGCTGGCGGAAGCGGTCGGCTTGGCGCAAGCGATCGCGCTCGACGTCGTCCACCGTGAGGTGGTGCCGCTTGCGGCGCCGCGGCCGGCAACGCTTTTCGGTGCCGGTGCCGTCGAACGGCTGCGCGCCGTCATCGAAACGTTCGCTGCCGAATCGTGTCCATCTGCCGCCACCGTTAGCCCCGGCGCCAGCCCCGGCATCAGTGTCGTCATCGTCGACTTCCCGCTGACGCCGGTCCAGCAGCGCAATCTTGAACGCGCCTGGTCGACCAAGGTCATCGACCGCACCGGCCTGATTCTCGAGATTTTTGGCGACCGGGCGCGCACCGCCGAGGGTGAGCTGCAGGTCGAGCTTGCGGCGCTCAGCTATCAGCGCAGCCGCCTGGTGCGCAGCTGGACGCATCTGGAGCGCCAGCGTGGCGGCTTTGGCTTTTTCGGCGGTCCCGGCGAGACGCAGCTCGAAGCCGACCGGCGCCTGATCACCGACCGCATCGCCAGGCTCAAGCGCGAACTCGAGCAGGTCCGGCGCACCCGCGGGCTGCACCGCCGCGCCCGCGCCCGGGTGCCACATCCTGTCATCGCCCTGGTCGGCTACACGAACGCCGGGAAATCGACGCTGTTCAACCGCCTGACGCGCGCTGACGTGCTGGTCCGCGATCAGCTGTTCGCCACCCTCGACCCGACGATGCGCGGCCTCGACCTGCCCTCAGGCCAGCGCGCGATCCTGTCCGATACGGTCGGTTTCATCTCCGATCTGCCGCATGAGCTGGTCGAGGCGTTTCAGGCGACGCTGGAGGAGGTGATCGAGGCGGACATCATCCTTCACGTTCGCGATTCGTCGCATCCGGACGGCGCGGCACAAAAGGAGGATGTCGAGCGGGTGCTGCAGGGCTTGAGGGCCGGACCCGACGCCGGCCAGCCGCTGATCGAGGTGATGAACAAGGCCGACCTCCTCGACGCCGATACGCGGACGACGCTGGCCAACCGGCTTTCGCGCGGAGATCCGCCGGGGATGCTGGTTTCGGCACAGACGGGGGACGGCTGCCAGGCCCTGCTCGATCTGCTCGATGCGTGCCTGGGCCGGGCGCGGGTGACGGTCGAAGTGTCCTTGCCGCATGCCGAAGGCGCAAACGTCGCCTGGCTTTATGAGCACGGTGAGGTCGTGGCGCGTGCAGATGGTGCGGAGATGGTCGTGCTCCGGGTTCGCCTGTCGCCGCTGGCGCGGGCGCGTCTGGACGAGCGCTTGCAAGGGCGCAGGGCCGCGGTCAGCGTCGCCGTCGCCGCCGATTCAGATTGATTACAGCGCCTGATTTGTGACAGTAGGCGCACGCACTCTGCCCATGCAGGGCCGTGCGCGTACACGCTGCATTGACGCCGTGATGAGTGAGAATGGCGATAGACTATGATGCCGTGGCGGCGTTGATGCGAGAGGTCGCGGCGGCCGAGATTCTGCCGCGGTTCCGCAAGTTGGCGCCTGCCGATATCCGCGAGAAGGACCACCCGGCCGACCTCGTCACCGTCGCCGACATCGAAGCGGAGCGGGCGCTCGGTGCCGGCCTGACGGCGCTCTTGCCGGGTAGCCGCCTTTTGGGCGAGGAAGCCGCGGCGCGTGATCCCGGCCTGCTGGCGCTGCTCGGCGGTGTGGAGCCGGTTTGGCTGATCGATCCCGTCGACGGCACGCAGAACTTCGTGGACGGTGAGGAGCGGTTCGCGGTCATCGTCGGCCTTTGCGAGGGCGGGCGAACCGTTGCCGGCTGGATTCTCGACCCGATCGGCGGCAGCGTGGTCTGGGCCGGCATCGGTGCCGGCGCCTGGCGCGAGGGCGCTACCGGCCGGGCGCCGCTCTCAGTCGTGCGCGAGAGGCCATTGAGCGAACTCAAGGGCTGCCTCGATTACCGCAGCGCCAGGCAACTCAAAGCCGCGCGCGAGGCCCCTCTGTCGCCCGCTCCGTTGCTGTTGCACCGGCAGCGCTGTACGGGCCACGAATACATCGACCTCGCCACGCAGCGGATCGACTTCGCCCAGTATAGGCGCTTGAAGCCGTGGGATCACGTGGCAGGCGTGCTCATTCATGCCGAAGCCGGGGGGTTCAGCCGGCTGCGCGGCACGGGCCGGCCCTACCGACCGGAACCGGCGATCGTTGAGCAGCCGCTCCTTCTGGCGCCGGATGAGAAAGCCTGGCAGGCACTCGACACGCTCCTACGCTGAGCCAAGCGTAAAGCGCTGTTGCGGCGCGGATTGGAGGTTCGGCGGCGCGTGGGCGCTGCCATCACTCTTGAAAAACGCTATCAACTGATCCATTTTGATAGCGTTGCAGTCATTCCGTGGAGGACGCTATCATGGTCGCTGTCACCATTCGCAACCTCTCCGAGGAGGCGCATCGCGCCCTGAAGGTTCGCGCGGCCCAGCACAATCGCAGCGCGGAAGCGGAAATGCGCGCCATCCTTGAGGCCGCCGTGCGTCCCGAGGGCCGGCTGCGGCTCGGCACCGCTCTTTCGGAGATTGGACGGAAATACGGTCTCACCAATGCCGATGTCGAAGCCATCGAACAGGTCCGCGATACGCGTCCCGCCGAGCCGATGCGCTTCGAATGATCCTGCTCGACACCAATGTCGTCTCTGAGGCGATCAAACCCGAACCTCACGCATCGGTCCTCGCCTGGCTCGACGCGCAGGCGGCCGAGACGTTGTTCCTCTCCAGCATCACCGCGGCCGAACTTCTCTTTGGCATCGGTGCTTTGCCAGCCGGCAAGCGCAAGAACAATCTGGCGGCTGCGCTCGAAGAGGTGCTCGACCAGTTCGTCGGCCGCGTCCTCCACTTCGATACCGCAGCGGCGCGGCGCTATGCCGATCTCGCCGTCAACGCACGCGCGGCCGGAAGGGGCTTCCCCACGCCCGACGGCTATATCGCCGCGATCGCCGCCGCGCACGGGTTTGCCGTTGCCTCGCGCGACACGAGTGCGTTCAATGCCGCCGGCCTGACGGTGATCGATCCCTGGTCCGCGGCGTACTAACCCGCATTCTGCGGCCGCTATCCAAGTGAGGTGCGGGTATCGTCCGTCCAGCGCGGCGGGAGGATTATAGGCGCCGCCCGCGTCCTCCCTGCGCGGGCTGGACATTCGGCCGGCTTAGCGACATAGTCCCGGCGAAAATGTCCCGGCGAAAATCGTTCACTCTGCAATGTGGTTCTAAATAGAGGCGCATGTCCCTGTGTCCGTTCTGAGAGCATTGTTGCGTCGCATCCTGACTTACTTCTCCCATATGCCGCTGTCGGGGATGATTGGCGCCGGGGTGCTGTTTGCGCTGTCCTTGGCACCGTCTCTGATTCCGCGAAACGCTGTGGTCCAGGGCATACTGTCTGGGCTCACGGCCGCGGTCGGTTTCTGGCTTGGACTGGCGTTGACTTGGCTGTGGACTTTTCTGGGGTTGGCGGTCCCGACAGGCCGAGCCCGAAGGGCCATTGCATGGGCCGCCTCGGCTCTCACGCTTGCCCTGGTCGCCTATTCCTTGTGGCGCGGTGCGGAGTGGCAGGACTCTCTTCGGGAGTTCCTCGGGCTGGAGCGGCTGGAGAGCGTTTTCACGCCCATCGTACTTCTGGTCGCAATCCCTGTTGCGCTTCTGCTGAGGGAGATCGGACGGGTTTTCTCCTGGACCGCGACAACGATTTCGCACCAGCTTGACCGGATCTTCCCGCGTCGGGTGTCGTTGTTGATTGGCATTCCGCTCGCGGCGTACCTGCTGATCAATCTGGTATCGGGTACGATCGGCCGCCTCACCGTGCAATCCCTCGACGCGATGTTTCTGGCACTCGACCAGTTGATCATTGAAGACCTCGCCCCGCCCGCTGAGGACCTTGCAACCGGCAGCGCGAACTCGCTGGTTTCGTGGCAGAATCTTGGTCGTCAAGGTCGGCACTTCGTCAGTTCCGGACCGAGCCGGGAAGCGATCGAGGACTTCACGGGATCACCGGCCAAGCGGCCGATCCGCATCTATGTTGGGCTCGGCGCTGCAGACACGCCGGAGGCCAGAGCGAGTCTGGCTCTTGAAGAGATGAAGCGGGTCGGGGCGTTCGATCGTGCGGTGCTGGTGATTGCGACACCGACGGGCACGGGCTGGATCGACGATGCGGCCGCCGACGCGCTTGAGTACCTGCAGCGCGGCGATACGGCGATTGTCACCCAGCAGTATTCCTATCTCACAAGTTACGTCTCGCTGTTCTTGGAACCCGGCTATTCCCAGGCTTCGGCACGGGCGCTCTTTGCTGCGGTTTACGGATACTGGACCCGGCTTCCGGCTGACGCCCGTCCACGCCTTTATCTTCATGGCCTCAGCCTCGGGTCTTCCGGTTCCGAGCAATCCATGAACCTTTACATGGTGTTGGGGGATCCGATCCAGGGAGCGGTGTGGAGCGGACCGACCTTCACCAATCCGAACTGGTCGATGTTTACGCAAGGCCGGAATCCCGAAACTCCCTCCTGGCTGCCACGATATGGCGATGGGTCACTGGTGCGGTTCACGAACCAAAAGAACGCGCTCGACATTCCGGGCGCGCAGTGGGGACCCGTGCGGATTGTCTACTTACAGTATGCCAGTGATCCCATTACGTTTTTTTCGAGCGATCTCTTCTTCCGGAAACCGAGCTGGCTTGTCGGTACGCGCGGTCCGGACGTATCGCCGGACTTGGATTGGATCCCCATTGTGACCGGTTTTCAGGTCGCCTTTGACATGGCCGGCGCCTCTGGGCTGGGGCCGGGGCTGGGTCACCTTTTCGCTGCCTCCCATTATATCGATGCGTGGATCGCCGTGACCGAACCGGCCAATTGGACGGAGGCCGACGTCGCGCGACTGAAGGCTCACCTTAAACAGTGAAACGGGTTCGGCGGTGGGGGTGACGGCGCTTCGGCCCCGCGTTCGCCGCCGCGCACGGGGGGCGCCGGCGCGCACGGCTTCGCCGTTGCCTCGTGCGACACGCGTGCGTTCAATGCCGCCGACACCATGCCGAGCACGAAGAACCGGCAGCGTGGACGGCTCAAGGCCGAAAGCCGCCCACGGGGCGGGCGCGCTGCCAGCGCGCCTTGACGCGGAGCACTGCCGGTTCATTCGCCTTGACAGCGAACACGGGAGATGGCCGGGACTTGCGCCCGGCCATGACGGCGCGGCGTGGAGGCAGGCCTCAGCGCCGGCAACACTGTCGAATGACGCATCCGATGGACCACGCTTCGCCTTGAGAGCCGACCTACGCAGGGTGCTTCCATGCCCATCCGCGTCAATTCCTGGCTCAAGCCTCCTCGTCATGGCCGGCGGAGGCCGGCCATCCACGAACCTCACGCGCATGGCGGTCGCAAAGGTCCTGCCAACCCGGCTTGGTGGCCAGGACAGGCCGCACCTTCGAGGCCCTTGGCCAGTGCTTAATCGTTCACGCCTTCGCGATGTTGCCAGCCCCGGCGCGCAAGATCGCTTGGCGCGCCGATCCAGAGCGTACCATTCGGCCGGTTGGTCATGATGTAGACCAAATTGGCTCGCCTATGGTATACATGCGGTATGCCGTGCGCAACGCCATTCGCGAGAGCCGCAATGAAAGATAGTGCGAGATACGCCAAGATCGTCGAGTGGTCTGAAGAAGATCAATGTTACGTCGGGAGTGCTCCCGGGCTAATTTACGGCGGCTGTCACGGTGACGACGAGCGGCAGGTGTTCGTCGAGCTGTGCGAGATCGTGGACGAGGCGATCGCACTCTACCGCATCGACGACAAGCCTTTGCCGCCTTCGACCTCAGGCCGGAACTACGCCAACCGCATGCAACAGGTTGCCTGATCGGCGGTCCGCTACCCGCACCGATCGGGAAATACCTGTCATGAGCCGCCGTTGCGGTACGCACCCGTGCGGCGGATTGCGCTTTGCTTTGGCTCCATCCTACGCGGGCTCCTTCTATGCCCATCCGCGTCAATTCGAGGCTCAACCCTCCTCGTCATGGCCGGCGGAGGCCGGCCATCCACGAACCTCAAGCGCGAGGCGGTCGCAAAGGTCCTCCCAACCCGGCTTGGTGGCCAGGACAGGCCGCACCTTCGAGGCCCTTGGCAAGCGTTTCCTCGTTCACGCCTTCGCGATGTTGCCAGCCGCGCCCCGCGAGATCGCCTGACGCGCCCATCCAGAGCCTGCCATTCGGCCGGTTGGTCATGATGTAGGACGAATCGGCGCGGATGTGGTATACATGCGGTATGCCGTGAGCATGGCGCAAGAGCATCCGTGGATGGCCGGGACTTGCGCCCGGCCATGACGACGCGGTACGGAGGCGGACCTACGCGCCGGCAACACGGGCGAATACGCATTCAGTGCGCCACGCTTCGCCTTGAGAGCCGCCCTACGCGGGCTGGCACGCGTGCGGCTGACGCCAGAGTCGACATTTGCCGGATACAGTCTTTGCAGTAGGGCAGTATCCGCGCAGACTTGTTCATCTGCGGGAGGCGATTGCAGGGCAGGAGCTGAGGCGCTATGCGCGTGAGTTTTGATAGTAATGCCTGGGAAAGAATTTTCTTATCGGAGGATCAAGACTATTCTGCGGTCCGCGTTGCGTTAATGGATAGAATATTGTTTGGATTCATTTGCGATGCGAGTCTTGGAATAGAGGCTGTCACTAAGAAAACGCGTTCCAGGTATTTTGCACGGCCATTGATGGACGTGCAGTTCAAGCCTGTCATTAGAGACGAAAAGCCATATTGGCAGTTTTCAATTGGCCCAGAGGATAGCGTACACCCAGGTCTTCCTAAGACGCAAGCCACTAAGCTTCACGCCGCGTTAGCAGCGGGCATAAAGCTTATGCGCGGCCAAAACTGGCTCGGGCTCCCCAGAGCGCGCGAAGTTAGTAGCCCAGACAATTATGTCTTTGAAGACGCCGCAGTTGCGGCGAAGCGTGAGCAAACCCAGCTTGATGTTGCCGAGAAAATCAACGCGCGGGGTGTCGGTAGACGCGCATTTGAGATGGCCGGCGGATGGAAGGAGGCTACGGTCGACGAGAAAGCGCTAATCAAAGCATGCGCAGAGTGGGCCGATGGTGAACTCGTCGCCGCCCATATTGCTTATGGAAACGACATTCTATGCACCAATGATCGCGCGCGCGGGGCCGGAAGTTCGATCTTCGATGCGGCCAATCGGTCTTGGCTCGCTTCCGATTTCGGCGTAAACTTTATGACTGTTGATGCGCTGCTGTCGGCAGTTTCAGCACGTAGGGCCGATGAGGGCAACGCCCGTAATCCGCCGGATGCGTCGATGCAGCACAACACCATTACGCGCTCGAAAGAACTCCGGCGACATAATGCGGAACTCCCGGATCGATGATGAATCGGGACGCCAGAAACCGCGGTGCTGCCGCGCCAGCTTCTGCAAAGCCTGATCAGGCTGCGCGCGGCTTGACGGCGGCGTCGATCTCGGCTCCGGACCGATCGCGCGCCTGTTCCAGATCATAGGTGCTTTGCATGCCGAGCCAGAACTCAGGCGTCGTGCCGAAGTAGCGCCCGAGGCGCAGCGCCGTGTCTGGGGAGATGCCGCGCTTGGCATTGACGATCGCGCTGATGCGCATCTCCGGCACGCCCAAGGCCTGAGCCAAGGCATACTGGCTCATGTCCAAGGGCTTCAGGAAGTCCTCGCGAAGCACCTCGCCAGGATGCACCGGCGGAAAATCAGCCATGAGACGTCACCTCGCTGCCGTTCTGTGTCAGCAAGCGTAGCCTGGATGAAGCGCGAGCGAAATCCAGGGTCTGGCGCCCACGCGAGGTTTCCCGCACTTCGCTTCGCTTGCTTGCGGGCTACCATCACCGGCCCTCCTCCATCGCCAAAGCGGACGGCCGATCAGGCGATGATGAGCAGACGTCGCACCGCCCCCTCCCTTTTATGCTACCATGGCTTCAAACGAGAGGAGGGCGCGAATGATCGCGAAAACAGCCTTCATTGGCCTTGGCGTCATGGGCTACCCGATGGCCGGTCACCTGCGCCGGGCCGGCTACGCCGTCACGGTCTATAACCGGACGTTGCGCAAGGCCGAGCGCTGGGTTGCAGAGCACGGCGGCGCGCTGGCGCAGACGCCGGCGGTGGCGGCGCAAGGGGCGGACATCGTCTTTGCTTGCGTCGGCAATGATGACGACCTGCGCGCGGTGGTTCTCGGCCCGACCGGGGCGCTGGCCGGGATGGCCGCAGGCGCGATCCTGGTCGATCACACCACCGCTTCGGCTGCGGTCGCGCGCGAGCTTGCGGGCGTCGCAGACGGGCGCGGCATCGGCTTTCTCGACGCGCCTGTATCCGGCGGCCAGAAGGGTGCCGAAAGCGGCCAGCTCTCGATCATGGTCGGCGGTTCGGAGGAGGTTTTCGCCCGCGCCGCGCCGGTGATGGCGGCCTATGCCAAGGCGATGACCCTGATCGGCCCGGTGGGCAGCGGGCAGCTGACCAAGATGGTCAACCAGATCACGCTCGCCGGACTGACCCAGGCGCTGGCCGAAGCCCTGAGTTTCGCCCAGCACGCCGATCTCGATCCGGAGAAGGTGCTGGCGGCGATCGGCAAGGGGGCGGCGCAGTCGTGGATGATGGATCATCGGGCGACGACGATGATCGACGATCAATTCGATTTCGGATTTGCCGTCAATTGGATGCGGAAGGATCTTCGGATCGCGCTTGAGGAGGCGCGCCGCAACGGAGCGAGCCTGCCGGTCGCCGCGCTGGTGGATCAGTTCTATGCCGAGATCCAGCGCCGTGACGGCGGCCGCTGGGACATCACCAGCCTGATCCGGTTGCTGCGCTAAGGAGGGAGGGGAGGCGTTTGCACACCGTAACAAGGCCGTCATTGCGAGGAGCGTGAGCGACGAAGCAATCCAGATACTTTACGTTTGCTAAGAGCTTGATTGCTTCGCTCTCGCTCGCAATGACACTTATTTTGAGGTAGCCAGTAGACCGTTCTGCAACGCCGATGAAGCAGCCAGCCGTATACATTCTCGCCAATAGGCGCAATGGAACGCTCTACACGGGTGTAACGGCGAACCTAATCCAGCGGATCAGCCAGCACAAAGACGGCGCGCTTCCCGGTTTTTCGAGGCGGTATGGTTGCAAGTGGCTCGTCTACTACGAACTGTTTGACGATATGGTCACAGCGATCGAACGCGAGAAACAGATCAAAGCCGGCTCTCGGCGGAAGAAATTACTGCTTATCGAAGCCGCGAATTCGCAGTGGAATGATCTTTATGAACAACTGCTTTGACCTTCTTGGGGACAAAGTTTGCTCCTCCCTATACGCCGTCATTGCGAGGAGCGAATGCGACGAAGCAATCCATAATTCCCTTGCGCTCTACTTGCTGGATTGCTTCCCGCTTCGTTTCACTCGCGGTCGCAATGACGCGGGTATTGGTTCATAGTGACAGAGTGGGCGGGCGCGGAAGGCTGGGCGAAGCGCAGGCGAAATTGAGAGACTTGGTGCCATCGCGAGCGGACTCCAAAACGAGAGAGCGTTACCAATGACTCTTGATGAAATTCGGGCCTGCCTGCAAGCAAGGGATCTCCAAATTGCTAGCGAGTCGGAATTGCCGAACGGAACAGGCACGCAGCTTCGTCTCCAGAACGGCGCCATTGTCAATAGTTACCACACTGGCAAGTTCAATATTCAGGGCAAGAACCAACTTGAGGTGAAGGAATGTCTTGGCGTGCCATCAGCTCAACCCGCCGTAGCAGCAGCTTCGCCGCAAGGCGCAGTTGCGAAGCCGGTCTTGAGCAAAGTGTTCGTCGTTTATGGCCACGACAACGCCGCACGCACGGAACTTGAGGCAATGCTTCGTCGCTGGAAGCTGGAACCTCTGATTTTGGATCAGTTGCCTTCCGAAGGTCAGACCATCATTGAGAAACTGGAGAAGTATACGGCGGAAGTGAGGTTTGCTGTAGTGCTAGCGACACCCGACGACGAGGGCTACCGTGTCGGGCACGAGGATGAAAGGGCGTTTCGAGCTCGGCAAAACGTTGTCATGGAGCTCGGCATGATGCTGGCCAAGCTCGGGCGCAGGAATGTGGCCATCCTGATCAAACAGCAGGAAAAAATGGAACGCCCGTCCGACATCCAAGGGCTGATTTACATTCCATTTAAGGATAACCTTCAGAATGACGCAGGTCTGGTTCTTGCGAAAGAAATGAAGAATCAAGGCTATCCGATCGCCTTGGAGAACGTTTAGGAACTGATGACCTGGTTGAAGCATGAACGAAACGAATTAATGGGCGGCGGCTCAAGTCTTAGACATTCTGTTATCATACTCGATATTTTGAAAGAAATGTCATTGCGACCGCGAGTGCAACGAAGCGGGAAGCAAACCAGGGGTTGAATGGGGTGAGAGTGACGGTTGGTTTCGTCAAATCCGGTCCCCGGTTCGACGGTGTTCGGAGGCGGTTGCAGAAGATCGGTTGAATGGCGGCCGCTGTAGGCATATGATCCTACCTTCGAGGTTGTGGCGCTAAGACCGGCAATGACGACAGGTGACGACACGTGACGACAAATAGCCACATCGCGCGCGTGTAGCGGCAAAACAGCGTGTGTTATCAAGGCGTTGCGCGAGACTAGAGGGCAACAGCGGGCCGCAGGAGGAGCAAAAATGGAGACAATCGCGATTCCCGGCACCGATTTGCAGCCGACACGGATCGGCCTCGGCACCTGGGCGATCGGCGGCTGGCTGTGGGGCGGAACCAGCGAGGCGGATTCGATCCGCACCATCGAGGCCGCCGTCGAGCACGGCATCACGCTGATCGACACCGCCCCCATTTACGGCTTCGGCCACGCCGAGGAGATCATCGGCAAGGCGCTGCGGAAAAGTGATCTGCGCGCGAAGGTGGTGCTGGCGACGAAGTGCGGGCTCGCCTGGTTCGAGGGCGGCCAACTGCCGCACCGCAACGCCAGCCGCGCGCGGATCCTGCGCGAGGTCGAGGATTCGCTTCAGCGCCTGAAGACCGACGTCATCGACATCTACCAGGTCCACTGGCCGGACTTTGAGACCCCGATCGAGGAAACGGCGCAAACACTGAACGAGCTGCTGGAGCAGGGCAAGATCCGCGCCATCGGCGTCTCCAACTTCGCGCCGACGCAGATGGAGGCCTTTCGCGCGGTGGCGCCGCTCGCGACCTCACAGCCGCCCTACAACCTTTTCGAGCGGCGGGTGGAAGCCGATGTGCTCCCGTACTGCCGCGAGCACGGCATCGTCACGCTCACCTACGGCGCGCTCTGCCGCGGGCTGTTGTCCGGGCGGATGACGGCGGAGACGACCTTCGAGGGCGACGACATCCGCACCTGGGATCCGAAGTTCTGCACGCCGCGCTTCACCGAGTATCTCGCGGCCGTCGAGCGCTTGGACCGCCTCGCGCAGGAGCGGTGGGGCAAGCGCGTCGTTCACCTTGCGCTGCGCTGGCTTCTGGATCAGCCGGGCGTCGGCATCGCGCTGTGGGGCGCGCGGCGGCCGGAGCAACTGGCGCCGCTGGCCGCCATCGAGGGCTGGTCCTTGAACGACGATGACCGCGCCGCCATCGAACGCATCATCAGCGAGGCCGTGACCGATCCGATCGGGCCGGAGTTCATGGGTCCGCCCAAGCGCCGGCCCGCTCCTCCAGCGTAAGGCCGAAGGTCCTAAAGCCGGCTGCCGATCTCGGCAGCGAGCGCGCTGATCTCCAGCGCCGCCGCGCTCTTGGGCGCCTGCTCCAGCGTCGAGCGACCCTCGAGCATGCTGGCGGCAAAGGCGATCCGGTTGCCGATCGTCGCCGCCGCTACGGGGAGTCCGTCGGCTTCCAGCTTGGCGCGCATCTGTTCGATCAGGCGGCCGCGCGGCGGCATCCGGTTGAGCACGATCAGGATTGGCACCCGCTCCTTGCGGGCAAGCGTCAGCGTCGGCGCCGTCGCCCAGATATCCATCGGGCTCGGCTGGACCGGCACCACGACCAGGTCGGCGGTGCGGATCGCGGCCTTGGCCTCGGTTTCGGCGTGCGGTGGGCTGTCGATGATGACGAGGTCGTGGCGGCTCTTCATGCGGTCGACGTCGGCGGCCATCTTCCAGCCGGCGACGGCCACAAACGACAGCGACGAGGCGGCGGCCGGCAGGCCGGCGCGGATCCGGTACCATTCACTCAAGCTCGCCTGCGGGTCGATGTCGATCAGCCCGACCCGTTTGCCGCTGTTGGCGAAGGCGACCGCGAGGTGTGCGGCCAGCGTCGTCTTGCCGGCGCCGCCCTTTTGCTGGGCAATGGTGAGAACCTTCGCCGCCATCGCGGTCTCCTTCCCCTTTTCCCCTGATGCAGGCGCTGATGCGGGCGTCTGCGCCCAACCGTTCGTTGCTGCCGGCTTTCCCGTTCACTCTAGCGGTGTTGAAGAACGGTTGAAAGAGGCTGGTGCCCGAGCGCGCAGTCAGTAGCGCGCGGTCAGTGGAAGTCACGCGAGGAGACCTCGAAGCGGGCCTCGTCGCCGGCGCGGCTGGGGGTGAGGTTGGGGGCAATGTGGCGGCTCAACCGCGCTAGCACGGGATCGAGGGTAACCAGCCGCCGGGCCAGCACGTGCACCACCGCGCCTTGCCGCTGTACCAGTCCCTCGACGCCGATCATCTGCGCCCCCAGCACGGTTCCGCGATAACGGGCAAAGACGGCCGGCTTGACGATCAGGTTCGCCTGGCCGGTCTCGTCTTCGAGCGTGATGAAGATGATCCCTTTGGCGCTGCCAGGGCTCTGCCGGGTGATGACGAGGCCCGCCGTCTTCGCCCGGTCCTCGTGCTTGAGCGCCGCGATCCGCGCCGCCGGCAGGTATCCTTCCGTGTCCAGCCGCGGGCGCAACAGCGCCACCGGGTGCGCCTTCAGCGACAGGCCGAACGCCCGGTAGTCCTCGCTGACCTCCTCGCCCAGAGGCGCCGGCGGCAGGGCAACGGCGGGTTCTTGGCTCTTTTCGGCACCGGCGAATAGCGGAGCGAACAGCGGCAGCGGCTCCTCCTCCAGCCCCAGCACCGCCCACAGCGCGCACCGGCGATCAAGCTTGAGCGAACCGAAAGCATCGGCGCGGGCGAGCGTCTCCAGCGTCCTTGGTGCCAAGCCGGCACGCGCGGCAATCTCCGCAATCGAGGCGAAGGGCCGGCTGCGGGCGGCCGTGATCGCTCTCGCCTCGGCTTCCCTTAAGCCCTTGATCTGGCGGAAGCCTAGGCGCAGCACCGGCCCGCCGGTCGCGGCCAGCTCGAGCGTGCAGTCCCAGTCGCTGGCGTTGACGTCGGCCGGTCGCACCTGGACGCCGTGCCGCCTGGCATCGGCGATGATCTGCGCCGGGGCATAGAAGCCCATCGGCTGGCTGTTGAGGAGCGCGCAGGCGAACGCGGCCGGGTAGTGGCACTTGAGCCAGGCCGAGACATAGACGATCAGCGCAAAGCTGGCGGCGTGCGACTCCGGAAAGCCGTAGTCGGCGAAGCCCTCGATTTGGCGAAAGCAGCGCAGGGCGAAATCGGCCTCGTAGCCGCGGCCGGTCATGCCGGCGATGAAACGGTCGCGGAAGTGATGGATGGTGCCGTGGTTGCGGAAGGTCGCCATCGCCCGCCGCAAGCCGTCGGCCGCGGACGGGGTGAAGCCGGCGGCGACGATGGCGATCCGCATCGCCTGTTCCTGGAACAACGGCACGCCCAGGGTCTTGCCGAGCACGGCCTTGAGCTCGGCGGACGGAAACGCGACCTCCTCCAGGCCTTCGCGCCGGCGCAGGTAAGGGTGCACCATGTCGCCCTGGATCGGGCCCGGCCGCACGATCGCGACCTCGATCACCAGGTCGTAGAATTCCTTGGGCTTGAGCCTCGGCAGCATGCCCATCTGCGCCCGGCTCTCGACCTGGAACACGCCGACCGAGTCCGCCCGGCACAGCATGGCATAGACGGCAGGGTCCTCTGCCGGCACCGTCGCCAGCGTCAGCCGCCGGCCGTGGTGGTGCGCGATCAGCGCCAAGGCCTTGCGCACGCAGCTCAGCATGCCGAGGCCTAAGATGTCGATCTTGAGGATGCCGAGCGCATCGAGGTCGTTCTTGTCCCACTCGATGACGGTGCGCTCAGCCATCGCCGCATTGCCGATCGGCACCACCTCGTTCAAGGGGCTGCGGGTGATCACCATGCCGCCGGTATGCTGGGAGAGGTGGCGCGGAAAGCCCTTGAGCGCCTCGGCAAGGGCGATCACCCGTTGCAGCCAGCGGTCGGCCGGGTTGAGGCCAGCCGCGCGCAGCTCGTCCGCGCCGACCTCCGCCCACGGCCGCCGCCAGAAGGCACGCTGCAGGGCGGTGATTGCGTCGTCCGAGAGGCCAAATACCTTGCCGACCTCGCGCAGCGCGCTCTTGGTGCGGTACGAGATCACCGTTGCCGTCATGCCGGCGCGCGCGCGGCCATACTTCTGATAGACGTACTGGATCACCTCCTCGCGCCGCTCGTGCTCGAAGTCGACATCGATGTCCGGCGGCTCGTTGCGTTCGGCGCTGATGAAGCGCTCGAACAGCACTTCGATGCGGGCGGGATCGACGGCGGTGATGCCGAGGCAGAAGCAGACGGCCGAGTTCGCCGCCGAGCCGCGCCCCTGGCACAAGATGCCGCGCTCGCGTGCGAAGCGGACGATGTCGTGGACGGTGAGGAAGTAGGGCGCGAACTTGAGCGTCGCGATCAGGTCGAGCTCGTGCGCGATCTGGGCCTTGACCTTCGCCGGCACGCCTTCCGGATAGCGCTCGTCCGCACCGAGCCAGCTCAGGTGGGCAAGCTCCTCCTGCGGCGTGCGGCCCTGCGGCACCGGGTCGATCGGGTATTCGTACTTGAGCTCATCGAGGCTGAAGGTACAGCGCCCAGCAATCTCAAGCGAGCGCGCCAAGGCGTCAGGATGGCTGCGGAACAGCCGCGCCATCTCGGCCGGCGGCTTCAGGTGCCGTTCCCCGTTCGCGAACAGGCGGTAGCCGGCCTCGCGCAGGGTGCAGTGTTCGCGGATGCAGGTGAGCACGTCCTGCAACGGCCGCCGGCTTGCGTCGTGGGCGTGCACATCGTTGGTGGCGACGAGCGGCACCCCGCAGGCGCTGCCAAGCGCCGCCAGGGTGGCGAGCCGCACGTCATCGTCGCCCTGATAGAGCTTGGCGACGGCGAGGGAGAGGCGGTCGCCGAGGTCCTGCTTGAGGCGCCCGAGGAGGAGGGCGAAGGCCTGATCCGGCTTGTCCGGCGGCACCGCAACCAGGATCTGGCCCTCGCTGAAGGCGATGACGTCGGTGAGCGACAGCCGGCACTCGGCCTTGGGCGCCCGCCTGCGGCCCACGCTGAGGAGGCGGCAGAGCCGGCCGTAGGCGGCGCGGTCGGTGGGAAAGCAAAGGAGGCTCGGCGCATCGTCCAGATCCAGCCGCGCGCCGACGATGAGGCGGATCCCGCTCGCCTTGGCGGCCGTATGCGCGCGGACGATGCCGGCGAGCGTGTTGCGGTCGGCAATCCCGATCGCGGCGGTGCCCAAGCCCGCAGCCGCGGCGACCATCTCCTCCGGGTGCGAGGCGCCGCGCAGGAAGCTGAAGTTGGTGGTCACCTGTAGTTCGGCGTAACCGGTCATCGCGCCCGCCCGCGGTCTTCAGCCGAACAGGCCGTGCAGGTACCAGCGCGGCGGCGCATCGGCACGGTAGGGGCCTTCGCGATAGACCCAGAACCGGCAGCCGTCTGCGTCCTCGAGCCGGTAGTAGTCGCGGCTGGCGGCGCCTAAGTCGGCATCGGCATCGCTGCGCCACCACTCCGGCGCGATCCGCTCCGGCCCGTCGGCGGCGATGATGCGGTGCGGCTGGCGGCGCCAGCGGAAGAGCGCAGGCGGCCCCTCCGGCACCGGCGCCACCACCTCGATCGGCTCCGGCGAGGGGAACAGCGTCAGCGGCCGCGGCTGGCGGGGCCAGGGGCCCGTGCCGGCGGGAGCAGCGCCACTCAGGGCCTGGATCTCAGTAAAGGCCCGCTCGGGGATATGGCTCGCGTGCGGTGCCAGCCAGACGACCGCTGCCGCCCCCAGCCGGTTGCTCAAGCAATCGATCAGCGCACCGAGGCTGTCCGCTGCCGTGGTGTCCGCCCTGTCCGCGCCGTCAAGCGCGATCGCGGCTTGAGCGGGCCGATGCGGCTCGGTGACGAGGGCTGCGAGCGTCATCACCTCGATACCGAAACCGACGTCCAAGCCCTCCAGCTTGTCGCGTAACAGCCGGCTCAGGTGCGCCTCGGCGACGCTGGGGCGGCTGGTGCCGGCCTCGATGCGGGCGAGCGTGCCGTCGCTGCGATAGCACGAAAGCTCCAGTTGCCGGGCGCCGCGCTGCGTTGCCTGCAGCCGCCGGCTCAACTCGGCGACCAACAGTGCGACGACGGCCGTCACGTCACTCAAGCGGCCGAGCGGTTCGGCAAAGGCGAGGCGGGCGAGGAACTCCGGCTGCGGCCGGCGCGGCGACAGCGGCTCATCGACCCGGCCGACAGCCTGGTCGAGCGTAAGCAGCAGCGCCTCGCCGAAGCGGGCGGCGAGCGGGGCGCGTGGCAGCGCCATGAGATCGCCGACCCGGCGTAAGCCCAGCCGGCGCAACCGTTGGAGTGCCGCGGTGGGCAGCCGCAGCCCCTCGATGGGGAGTGGTCGCAGGCGTGCCTCGGCCTCGCCCGCCGGCACGATGCTGACCGGCTTCCGCGCCAGCCGGGCCACAGCCCAGGCGGCACCGGCGGTCTCCGCCACCGCGGCCGAGGCGGTAAAGCCGAGCGCGGTCATGCACTTGACCAGATCGGCCAGAAGGGCCGCCTCACCGCCGCAGAGGTGCGCGCAGCCGGAGATGTCGAGCCACAGCCCGGCGCCGCCGCCCAGGCGACCGGCCCCGGTGCTGGCCGGATCGATGGCGGTCCAGGGCGTGTAGCGGCCGCACCAGTCGGCGAGGCGCGCCAGCAGCCGGCTGTCGGCGGCCCCATCGTGCGTGCGGACGTCGAGATCGGGCCGGATCGCCTTGGCACCCGCGAGCGGCAGGCCTGGTGCGATACCGGCGGCGCGAGCGGCTGCGCTGACGGCAACCAGCCGCAGCCCGGTAGTGCCGGCGCTGCCGACGGTGGCGATCAGGGGTGCCGCCGCCTCAGCCGGCGCGCGTGCTTGGCTGCCAGCCTGGCTGCCAAGCCGCCGGCGCAGGCGGTCGGTGGCGAAGCTCGGCAGCCAGAGCGAGACGATCCGTTTCATCGCACCATTCCACGACCCAAGCCCCCGCCGGGCCGCTGCGGCAGCGCAGCAGCTCCAGCCGCCAGCGGCTGCGGATGCCGGGCGCGTCGGCAATTCCGGGGACAGCGCCGACCTGCCAGCGGGTGACGGCCCAGGCGGCAGCGGCCGCAGCCGTGCCGGGTCGCAACAGGAGCGCCGTGCCGCCGCTTGCCTCGGCCGCCAGTTGCAGCCGGCGCAGGCCGATCGGCGCGAGCGCCGTGGTTTCCCCCAGCACCACCGCCAGTGCGGGGCAGCGCAGTGCGTCTTCCATCACGCAGAGCACATCCGCCTCGCGCTCGACATGCACCATCAGCAGCCGGGTGGGATCGAGGCCCATGCCGGCAAGCCCGGGTGCATAGAGGCCGCGGCGGCGCCGGCACCACAGCACGTGCCCGCCCCGCCCGGCGAAGCGGGCCAGGAGGACGGCAGCGAACGCGGCGGCAGCAGCGCTCGCATCGGCTGCCAGGATCTCGTGCAGGCAGCCGCGCGGCAGGCCGCCCCAGGGCAGGGTGCGGTCAATCGCGGCGAGGCCGAGCGGCACCGGCGGCCGGGCGGTTGTGCCCTTGCTGCGCGCCTGCCCGGTTCGCAGCTGGGCCTGCAGGGCGGCGATCGTAAGCGCGGCAGGCGGACGGGAGGGCAGGGAAGGGGCCATCGCCGGGGGCTCTATGTTCATGTTATGTTCGATTTTAGCCGGCGCGCCGGCCCCGTCAAGCCCCTGTCAGCGAAACCGTTCGCTGCCGAAGCCGTCGAGAGCAATTTCAGGGGCTTGGCCCAGGATGACGTCGGCGAGGACGCGCCCCGCCCCGCAGGCCATGGTCCACCCGAGCGTGCCGTGGCCGGTGTTGAGGAACAGACCCGAGAGCGGCGTGGCCCCCATCACCGGCACGCCGTCCGGCGTCGAGGGACGAAGGCCGGCCCAGAATTCCGCCGCGCCTGGGTCGCCACAGCGGGGGAACAGTTCCATCGCCTTCTCCCGCAGGAACATCGCCCGCTTCGGCCAGACGGTGGTGTCATAGCCGGCGAACTCGGCGGTGCCGGCGATCCGCAGCCGGTTGCCGAGCCGGCTGTAGACCATCTTGAACTCATCATCGATCAGGCTCACGACCGGCGCGCTGCCACCGGCCGCGACCGGGATCGTCACCGAATATCCCTTGGCCGGATAGACCGGCAACCGGATGCCGAGCGGCCGCAGCAGCAGCGGCGAGTAGCTGCCGCACGCGACGACGAAGGCATCGGCGGCGATCGTGCCGGCTTCGGTCTCGACCGCGCTCACCGCCTGACCGGCGCGGACCAGCCGCTGGATTGTCGTCCCGTACTGAAAGGTTACGCCTTCGGCCGCGCATGCCTCAGCGAGGCCGACCGTGAACGCGTGCGCATCGCCGCTCTCGTCATCGGGGCTGAAGATGCCGCCGACGAGGTGCGGCCGTGCATCGGCCAGCGCCGGTTCCAGCCCCACGCAGGCATCGGCATCGATCACCGTGCGCCGGCAGCCGAGGCTGTTCATCAGCTCGACCAGCGGCAGCGCCTCGGCATAATCCTTCTGGTTGCGGAAGATGTGGAGAATGCCGCGTGTCAGTTGATCGTACGCGATGCCGGTTGCTGCGCGCACCGCCGCCAGCTGCTGCCGGCTGTAGACGGCCAGCCGCAGGGCGCGCTCGGTGTTGGCGCGCATGCGCGAAACCGTGCAGTTGGCGAGAAAGCGCACGAGCCAGGACGCCAGCGCCGGATCGAGGCGAAGGTGGAACAGCAGCGGTGCATCCGCTTGGCCCAGCCATTTGAGCGCCTTCCACGGCGTGGCCGGTGTTGCCCAGGGCGTGGTGTGGTTGGCGGAGATCTGGCCGCCGTTGGCAAAGCTGGTTTCTAGCCCGGCACCGGGTTGGCGATCGACCACCACCACCGTGGCGCCGCTCCGCGCCAGAAACCAAGCCGTCGCCACGCCGACGACGCCCGCGCCCAGTACAACAACCTTCACCGCGCGTCCCTCTTCCTTCCCGCATTCAGTCTTATAGGAACGGTCTCGGCCTTCCGCCACTTTGCGCGGGGCGATATCATGCTGCAACGACCGCAAACCGAACCGTGCTGCCGGCAGCAGACGGCTGTAAGGGGAGACAAGCGTGGCGGCGGCAGACTGTGCCCTGTTGAGCGTCGAGGAGATGTACCGCGCCGATTCGCTGGCGATGCAGGGCGGCGTGCCCGGTCTCACCCTGATGGAGGCGGCCGGCACGGCGATCGCGCGCGCGATCCGGCGCCGTTTCCGGCCGCGGCCGGTGGCGGTGCTGTGCGGGCCGGGCAACAACGGCGGCGATGGCTTCGTCGTTGCGCGGCTGCTGGCGGCCGAGGGCTGGCCGGTGCGCCTGGGCCTGCTCGGCGCGCCCGACGCCCTCAAAGGCGATGCCGGCGCCAATGCCGCGCGCTGGCGGCGACCGATCCGGCCGCTACATCCCGACCTCCTGGCCGGTGATCCGCTCGTCGTCGATGCCCTGTTCGGGGCCGGCCTAGCCCGGCCGCTGGACGGCATCGCCCGCACGCTGATCGAGGCGATCAACGCGCGCGAACTCGACTGCATCGGCGTCGATGTGCCGAGCGGCGTGCACGGCGATAGCGGCCAGGTGCTGGGGGCAGCACCCGCCTGCCGGTTCACCGTCACCTTCTTCCGCGCCAAGCCGGGGCACCTGCTGCTGCCCGGCCGGGCCTTGTGCGGTGAACTGATCGTGGCCGACATCGGCATTCCGGCGGCGACGCTCGAGCGGATCCGACCGGCCACGTTCGCCAACGCGCCTGCGCTCTGGCAGGAGCACTTGCCGCGGCCGGCACGCGCCGGCAACAAGTACCATCGCGGCCATGCGGTTGTTGTCGGCGGCGACGAGATGACGGGGGCGGCGCGGCTTGCGGCGGAAGCCGCGCGCCGGATCGGCTCTGGTTTAGTGACGATCGCGGCTGCTCCTGCCGTGCACGCCATCTACGCCGCCGGCCGGCCAGGCACCATCGTCGCCCGCATCGCCGACGCCAACGCGTTGCAGGAACTTTGCAGTGATCCGCGCCGGAACGCGCTTCTCGTCGGTCCCGGCGCTGGCGTGAGCGCGCAAACGCGGGAACGCGTCTTGATGCTGCTCGGTCTCGCCAAGCCGTGCGTGCTCGATGCCGACGCGCTCACGGTTTTCCGTGACGATCCGGAGCGCCTGTTCGCGGCGATCAAGGCGCCTTGCGTGCTGACCCCGCACGAGGGCGAGTTCGCGCGGCTGTTTGCGGACAGGGGCGACAAGCTGACGCGTGCCAGGGCGGCGGCGGCACGAAGCGGCGCGGTCGTGCTGTTGAAGGGTGCGGACACGGTGATCGCTGCTGCGGACGGGCAGGCCACCATCAACGCCAATGCGCCGCCAGCCCTCGCGACCGCCGGCAGCGGCGACGTTCTGGCGGGGATGATCCTCGGGCTCTTGGCTCAGGGCGTGCCCGCGTTCATGGCCGCGGCGGCCGCCGCTTGGCTGCACGGCCAAGCCGGCTCGCTCGTCGGTTCGGGTTTGATTGCGGAAGACTTGATCGATGCGCTGCCGCAGGCGTGTGCGACGCTGGCCACGGCGGCGCACCGCGAGTGCCATCCTGGGCCGGTGAGGCACCGCAAAGCCGAACCGTAGCGGGGTCTTTAGGAACATCGAGGCCGACACGACCAACAAGCAACAAGAAAAGGGCAAAATGCCATGAGTATCAACCTCGTTGCCAAACCGGAGGACCGGGGCAACCTGATCCGCCAGGCGTTGCGGTCCTTGCGGGCTGGCTGGCAGAGCATCGCCGGGGCAAGCTACGACGCCGCTGCGGCCAGCATGCGCCCGGATCTCCCGGGAGATGACTTGGAACCGCTGCGCCAGCAGATGCGGGCGTGCCTGGAAGGGCGCGGCGGTGAGGTTTCCGCCCGCGCCCGCGCGGCTGCCCTCGGGCGGGCCTACCTCGCGCTCGACCCGACCGGCCGCGAACGCTTCTTGCGCGTTCTCGCGGTCGATTTCGATATCTCGGAGGCGGAGTTAAGCGCTGCCATCGACGCCCTCAAGGCGGCTCAATCGCCGGAAGACCGCAATCGAGCCCGCCAGCACCTGCGCGTGGCCTTGGATCCGCCCCGGATCAAGCTCCTGACCCAGTTCAACAGCCTGCCGCAGGGGATCAAGTTTCTTGTCAACATGCGGGCGGAACTGCTGCCGCTGGGGCGGAAGGATCCGGCGCTGGCCCTTCTTGCCGACGATCTGCGCGTGCTGCTGGCGACCTGGTTCGACGTCGATTTCCTTGAGCTGCGGCGCATCACCTGGGATACGGCCTCCGGTGCGCTGCTTGAGAAGCTGATTGCCTATGAGGCGGTGCACCCGATCGAGAGCTGGGATGACCTCAAGGACCGCCTCGACTACGACCGGCGCTACTTCGCCTACTTCCACCCGCGCATGCCAGATGAACCGTTGATCTTCGTAGAGGTGGCGCTTGTCAATGGGATAGCGGACAACGTTCAGAATCTTCTTGATCCCAGCGCTCCACCGCAGGACCCGACGACGGCGGACACGGCCATCTTCTACTCGATCTCAAACGCCCAGCGCGGCCTTGATGGCATCAGCTTCGGCAACTTCCTCATCAAGCGGGTGGTCGGTGAGCTTTCGCACGAGTTCCCGAACATCAAGACGTTTGCGACGCTGTCGCCGATCCCCGGATTCGTCCGCTGGCTTGACTTGGCCCTTGCCGAGGGCCGGCCCGGTCTCTTGAAGCCGGCGGACCGCAAAACGCTCGCTACGCTGGGCATCACCAAGGGCGCAAAGGGCTGGCTGCGGCAGACACTGGCCGGCTCCGACTGGCACGACAGCGAAGCGCTCTTGAAGACGCTGCGCCCGCTGCTGTTCCGGCTGTGCGCGCAATACCTGGCGCGCGAGCAGCGCAGCGGCGGCACCGCGCTCGATCCCGTGGCCCATTTTCACCTTTCGAATGGTGCGGTGATGGACCGTCTCAACTGGATGGCCGACCGCTCGAAGCGGGGCTTGCGTCACTCCGCCGGCCTGATGATCAATTATCGCTACGACTTAGCGAAGATCGAGGAGAATCACGAGCTCTATCGTTCGGGCGGCAAACGTGCGCTATCGCCCGCGATCCGGGGGCTGTTGTCGGGCTAGCACCGTGCAGCGGGACCGGAACAACACGCCGCTGGTGGCAGCCGTAAGCCCACCGTTCGCTGTGCGATTGACAGAGGGGGGCAAATCTCTAGATTGCCTAAGCCTCGCCAGCAAGCGACAGCGCGCGGCTGCGACCATCAGAACGGCGGCGCGGGCGTGGTGGAACTGGTAGACACGCAGGTTTTAGGTACCTGTGACGCAAGTCGTGGGGGTTCGACTCCCTCCGCCCGCACCACAACACCGACGCCAGTCCGCCGTGGCGCAAGGCGCCGTTCGATCCAGCAACGAGTTCCGTAACAACCATTGGCAGGGTCCCGCTTACCGATGCAGGTTTCCGAAACGCGAACAGAAGGTTTGCTCCACGAATTCAAGGTAGCGGTTCCGGCTGCCGACCTCGAAGCGAAACTCGCCAAGCGACTGAACGAACTGGCGCGCAATGCCGCGATCAAGGGCTTCCGCCCCGGCAAGGTTCCGGTCGCGATGCTGCGCAAGAAGTACGGCCTGGCTTTGAAGGCAGAGATCGTCGAGGAGACGATCAACGACAGCTCGGCGGCGCTGATGCAGGAGCGGGGGCTGCGCCCGGCGCTCCAGCCGAAGGTTGAGATCGTCAACAGCGGAACCGATGGCGATCTCGAATACACGATAGCGGTCGAGGTGCTGCCGGAGATCGCCGCCCCTAACTACGCCGACATCAAGCTCGAGCGCCTGGTTGCCGAACTCGATGAAGGGGAGGTCGACCGCTCGATCGAGCGCATCGCCAAGCTGTTGCGCCAGGTTGGGCCGGTGACCGAGGCGAGGCCAGCCGAGGCCGGCGATGTCGCAACGGTGGAGATCGCTGCCCCGGAGGGCGTGCCGCTGCCGGTGCCGGGTGACGGCAAGGAATTTACCTTCGAGATCGGCGCCGAGGACGGAGCGCCTGCGGCCCTGAACGAGGGGGTCATCGGCCTCAGCCTGGGCGAGCAGCGCGAGGTCGCGATCGAACTGCCGGCGGATCATGCCGACCCGGCATTTGCCGGCAGCCGGCAGACCTATCAAGTCACGCTCAAGGAACTGAAGGCGTTCGAACCGCTGCAGGCCGACGACGCCATGGCGCAACGGCTTGGCGCCGCTACGCTTGAGGATCTGAAGACCACGATCCGCGATCGACAGGGGCGCGAGCTCAAAGAACACACGCGCCAGCGTCTCAAGCGCGACCTGCTTGACTGTCTTGCCGGCCTCTACGCCTTCGACGTGCCGGGTGGGCTGGTCGAGCGCGAATATGCGCAGATTGTCCGCCAGATGGCGCCGCAGCCGCCCGATCAGGGCGAAGCGCACGAGCACGAGCATGCGCATGAGCATACCCATGCCGGGGAGCACACGCATGAACATGCCCACGCGCACGATGACGAGCACGCGCATGCGCACGATGGCGAGCACGCGCATGCGCATGACGACGAGCCCGGGCATGTGCACGGACCCGGCTGTGGCCACGAGCACGCGCACGACGACGAGCACGCGCACGACGACGAGCACGCGCAGGCGGCCGCGAGTGAAGCCGCGCTAAGCGACGAGCAGCGGGCCGAATATCGGGCACTGGCGCAGCGGCGGGTCCGCCTCGGCCTCGTCCTTGCCGAGGTTGGACGGCAGAACAGCGTGCGGCTGACGCCGGAAGAGGTCGGCAAGGCGATCAGCATTGAAGCCAGGCGGTACCCGGGTCAGGAACGGATGGTGCTTGATTTCTTCCGCAAGAACGAGGCCGCGCGCGAGGCCTTGGCGGCCCCGCTGCTCGAAGACAAGATCGTCGATTTCATGCTTGAGCTGGCCACCATCAGCGACCGCCCGGTCAGCGCAGCGGAACTCGTAGCGGAACCGAAAGAGGCAATTGAAAGCGACACGGCGACTGCCCTTGACCCGGCTGCGGCTGCAAGCCCACCTGAGGATCAACAGGCGTAACCTTGGCCGCAGGGACGGCACCCCGCCGGACATGTCCACCGAACACGGGTGCCAAGAGCCGGCGCCAAGAACTGGCAAGCGTATGATGTCGTCAAGACCGAACCCAGTCGGAAGCAGAAAACGATGATCAATGAATTCGATACGCGGATGAATACGCTCGTGCCGATGGTCGTGGAAACGACGAACCGCGGTGAGCGTGCTTATGATATTTATTCGCGATTGTTGAAGGAACGAATTGTTTTCTTGACCGGTCCGGTCAACGACGCCGTGGCCAGCCTGATCTGTGCACAGTTATTGTTTCTGGAGTCGGAGAACCCGGCGAAGGACATTTCCTTCTACATCAATTCGCCGGGCGGGCTGGTGACTGCGGGCCTCGCGATCTACGACACGATGCAATATATCCGCCCCGATGTCTCGACCGTGTGCATCGGCCAGGCAGCGTCGATGGGCTCGCTGCTGCTGGCCGCCGGCGCCGACGGCAAGCGGTACGCGTTGCCGAATTCGCGGATCATGGTGCACCAGCCATCGGGTGGCGCTCAGGGCCAGGCGACCGATATCGAGATTCAGGCACGCGAGATTCTGGCGCTGAAGGCGCGCCTGAACCTTATTTACGTAAAACACACCAAACAGGCGTTAGATGTGATCGAGAACGCGGTCGATCGCGACCGCTTCATGAGCCCCGACGAGGCGAAAGCGTTCGGCATCGTCGATGAGGTCGTCGCAAGCCGGCCGAGAACCGAGGAGGCCGATGAGCGCGCTGGCATCGCGAAACCGCAGCGCACTTAAGGCCCGGCGCGACCGCCACGGTTTCGACCGGACCGGTTGGGGCGGACGAATCGGCGAGACGATATGGGGTGTTTGAGGGAGGTGGCACGGCCAAAGCGCGGAATGGCGCTTTTTGGGGATTGTGCGGAGGTTATTGGCTTGGCTAACATAGACTCTGAAGATCCAGCTGGTGAACGGGCAAACGCATGAGCAAATCAGCGGGCGGTGAGTCCAAGAACACCCTCTACTGCTCTTTCTGCGGAAAGAGCCAGCATGAGGTTCGCAAGCTGATCGCCGGGCCGACGGTGTTCATTTGCGACGAGTGCGTCGAACTTTGCATGGACATCATCCGCGAGGAGCACAAGAACGGCCTCGTCAAGTCCGGCGATGGCGTGCCGACGCCGAACGAGATTTGCGGCGTTCTCAATGACTATGTCATCGGCCAGGACCGCGCGAAGAAGGTGCTCTCGGTCGCCGTTCACAATCACTACAAGCGGATCAACCACGGCACGAAGAACAACGACGTCGAGCTGGCGAAGTCGAACATCCTCTTGATCGGCCCGACCGGGTGCGGCAAGACGCTGCTGGCGCAGACGCTGGCGCGCATTCTCGACGTGCCCTTCACGATGGCGGATGCGACGACGCTCACCGAAGCCGGCTACGTCGGCGAAGACGTCGAGAACATCATCCTCAAGCTTCTGCAGGCGGCCGACTATAACGTCGAGCGGGCGCAGCGCGGCATCGTTTACATCGACGAAGTCGATAAGATCTCGCGCAAGTCCGACAACCCCTCAATCACCCGCGACGTCTCCGGCGAAGGCGTGCAGCAGGCGCTCCTGAAGATCATGGAAGGCACCATCGCGAGCGTGCCGCCACAGGGGGGCCGGAAGCATCCGCAGCAGGAGTTCCTGCAGGTCGATACGACCAACATCTTGTTCATCTGCGGCGGCGCCTTCTCGGGTCTTGAGCGGATCATTTCCGCGCGCACCAAGGGAACGACGATCGGCTTTGGCGCCGACGTGCGCGCTCCCGATGAACGGCCAACCGGCGAGATCCTGAAAGGCGTCGAGCCTGAGGACCTGCTCAAGTTCGGCCTCATCCCGGAGTTCATCGGCCGGCTGCCGGTCATCGCGACCCTGGGCGACCTCGATGAGGAGGCACTGGTCGACATCCTTACCAAGCCGAAGAACGCGCTTGTGAAGCAGTACCAGCGCCTGTTCGAGATGGAGAGCGTCCGGCTTCAGTTTACCGAGCCGGCATTGCGCGGCGTTGCCCGCCGTGCCGTGGTCCGCAAGACCGGCGCCCGCGGCCTGCGCTCGATCATGGAGAGCATTTTGCTCGATATCATGTTCGAGCTCCCCGGCCTGGAAGGGGTCGAGGAAGTCGTCGTCAACCGGGAAGTGGCAGAGGAATTGGCCAAGCCGCTTCTCATCTATGCGGATCGCCGCGGCGACGTCGGCAGCAGCGCCTAGGCGCCGCAGAGCGTTCGGGCAAGTCACGCCCACGCAGCAGTGTCGCTGGAAACCAACCTGATGCGCGCGTGCGCGTTCGGCACAGACGTCTTGTAGCAGGCGTTTGTGCCGGCGCACGCGGGCCGGAAAGCCCCTCGGCACCTTGACCAGGGCGGCATCCACGACCACTATCTGGGGAGGCGGGCGCGCCGCCTTCCGTGCGCTCTTCCCTCAAGTCCCTCGAACGAAGGGTGTAACCACTCGTGAACCCCCCGACCACGACCTATCCCGTCCTGCCGCTGCGCGACATCGTTGTCTTCCCGCACATGATCGTGCCGCTGTTTGTCGGCCGCGAGAAATCGGTGCGCGCACTTGAGGACGTGATGAAGGACGACCGGCAAATTCTGCTGGTCGCGCAGCGCAATGCAGCCCAGGACGAACCGACGCCGAAGGACATCTTCGCCGTTGGCACGGTCTCGACGGTGCTGCAACTCCTGAAGCTCCCCGATGGCACGGTGAAGGTGCTGGTCGAGGGCGGCAGCCGCGCGCGTGCCGTGCGGTTCACCGACGAGAGCGCCTTCTTCGAGGCCGAAGCGCAGACGATCGAGGAGGAGCCGGGCGATCAGCGCGAGCTCGAAGCGCTGGCCCGCTCGGTGGTCGGTCAGTTTGAGCAGTACATCAAGCTGAACAAGAAGATCCCGCCGGAAGTGCTGGTCTCGGTCAATCAGATCGAGGACCCGAGCAAGCTCGCCGACACCGTAGCCTCGCACCTGGCGCTCAAGATCGCCGACAAGCAGGAGTTGCTGGAGACGCTTGTCGTCAGCGAGCGGCTGGAGCGGGTCTACTCGCACATGGAGGCCGAAATTGGCGTCCTGCAGGTGGAGAAGCGCATCCGCAACCGCGTCAAGCGGCAGATGGAGAAGACTCAGCGCGAGTACTACCTCAACGAGCAGCTGAAGGCGATCCAGAAGGAGCTCGGCGAGACCGAGGACGGCCGCGACGAGCTGGGCGAGTTCGAAGACCGCATCAAGAAGACCGCGCTCAGCAAGGAAGCGCGCGAGAAGGCCTTGGGCGAGTTGAAGAAACTCCGCTCGATGAGCCCGATGTCGGCGGAAGCGACGGTCGTGCGCAACTACCTCGAGTGGTTGCTCAGCATTCCTTGGAAGAAGCGGACGCGGATCAAGAAGGACATCAAGAATGCCTACGCGATCCTCGATCACGACCACTATGGCCTGAAGAAGGTCAAGGAGCGCATTATTGAGTACCTGGCCGTGCAGCAGCGGACCAACAAGATGCGCGGCCCCATTCTGTGCCTGGTCGGCCCGCCGGGCGTCGGCAAGACCTCGCTCGGCAAGTCGATCGCGCGCGCGACGGGACGCAATTTTGTGCGCATGTCGCTGGGCGGCGTCCGTGACGAAGCCGAGATCCGCGGCCACCGGCGCACCTACATCGGCTCGATGCCGGGCAAGGTGATCCAGGGCATGAAGAAGGCCAAGTCGTCCAACCCGTTGTTCTTGTTGGACGAAGTGGACAAGATGGGGCACGACTGGCGCGGCGATCCGGCCTCGGCGCTGCTCGAGGTGCTCGATCCAGAGCAGAACAGCAACTTCAACGATCATTATCTTGAGGTTGATTACGATCTGTCCGACGCGCTGTTCGTGACCACCGCCAACACGCTCAACATGCCGCCGCCGCTCCTTGACCGCATGGAGATCATCCGCATCTCCGGCTACACCGAGGACGAGAAGGTGGAGATCGCCAAGCGCCACCTGCTCCCGAAGCAGATCGAGGCGCACGGCCTGAAAGCGAAGGAGTGGTCGGTCTCGGACCAGGCGCTGCGTGAATTGATCCGGCATTACACACGCGAGGCCGGCGTCCGCAACCTGGAGCGGGAAATCGCCAACCTGACGCGCAAGGCGATCAAGGAGATCATGATCGGGGCGGCGACGGCGGTGCACGTCAACGCGCGCAATCTCACCAAGTACGCCGGTGTGAAGAAGTACCACGCCGGCGAGGTCGAGCTTGAGGACCTGGTGGGCGTTTCCACCGGGCTCGCGTGGACCGAAGTCGGCGGCGAGCTGTTGTCGATCGAATCGGTGATGGTGCCGGGCAAGGGCCGGGTGACCTACACCGGCAAGCTCGGCGACGTGATGCAGGAGTCGATCCAGGCGGCCAAGTCGTTCGTTCAGTCGCGCGCGATCCGGTTCGGCATCTCGCCGCTGATCTTCTCGCGACGCGACATTCACGTCCACGTGCCGGAAGGGGCGACGCCCAAGGATGGCCCGTCGGCAGGGATTGCCATGGTGACCTCGATCGTCTCGGTGCTGACGGGGATCGCGGTGCGCAAGGACGTGGCGATGACCGGCGAGCTGACCTTGCGCGGCCGCGTGTTGCCGATCGGCGGCTTGAAGGAAAAACTGTTGGCAGCGCATCGGGGCGGCCTGAAGACCGTGCTGATCCCGAAGGACAACGAGCGCGAACTGAGCGAGATCCCCGACAACGTCAAGAAGGAGTTGACGATTGTTTCGGTGGGTACAGTTGACGAAGTGCTCGCACGCGCGCTTGTTGCCGAGCTCAAGCCAATCGAGTGGGATGAACAGGCCGATCTGAAGACACCGCAGATCGGCAAACAGGAGGCCGAAGACGAAGAGCACGGCCTCATCACACACTGATGCGGCCAGCACCTGCCAGCGCATGCGGACGCATGCGTTGGCAGGGCGGGCCAGCCCCCGAATGGGTGGAAGACGACGGGCGGGCGGTTAAGTCCTTGACCGCGCCGCTTTGTTTGACTTAGTTTCACACCCAACAACCGCCGGTAATAGACGACAGCGTAGAGTCGCTGGTACCGGCCATATCAACGACCCTTTCGGGGGGCTTCGATGACCAAGAATGATCTGATTTCCTCTATCGCCACCTCAACCGGTCTCGATCGTAAGGATGCCGGTCGCGCCGTTGAGGGCATGTTAGCCGCAATTACCGATGCGCTGAAAGGCGGCGGTGAGGTCCGGCTCGCAGGGTTCGGCACGTTTACCGTATCGCAGCGGGCGGCCTCAAAGGGACGGGATCCGCGGACGGGCGAGGCGATCGATATCGGCGCCTCGAAGCAAGCCAAGTTCCGTCCGAGCAAAGCGCTCAAAGACGCGCTGAACTGACGCGCGAGCGGCCTTGAAAGGCCCGCCGGCCCGGCATTGGCCGCGGCCGGAGCGGGTGTTTTGGCGCGCGCGCCGGCTTGACGCCAGGGACGCGGCTTGTCACTCTGCTGTTGCGTGCCGTGCCTCGGACGTGCCGCACACCTGCGGGGGTGCGGGCGTTCAAGGTGGAGCCGCGGGCGGTTAGCTCAGCCGGGAGAGCGCCACGTTTACACCGTGGATGTCGGCGGTTCGAACCCGTCACCGCCCACGGGTATTTGCGCCAGGGCCCGGCTGCCAACGCTGCGGGCCGTTCGCTTGACAGCCGGCACCTGCGGGGTTAGACCAGCCTCCGACCTCGGGCACCACGCTTCGGGGGTGTAGCTCAGTCGGTTAGAGCGCCGGCCTGTCACGCCGGAGGCCGCGGGTTCGAGTCCCGTCACTCCCGCCATGCTGTCGTGATGGGCCCGCCCGGCACTCTTTCCCATCGGGACGGCCGAAGAGATCGGAAATGGATACGCTCCTCGCCGAATATCTGCCCATCCTCATCTTTCTTGGCATCGCGATCGTCATTGCCGGCGGGGCAGTGGTCGCATCCTACATCGTCGGGGGCGAACGACCGGATGCCGACAAGAACGCTGCCTACGAATGCGGTTTTGATGCATTCGAGGACTCGCGCGGGCAGTTCGACGTGCGGTTTTACCTCGTGGCGATCTTGTTCATCATCTTCGATCTCGAGGTGGCCTTCCTCTTTCCGTGGGCAGTGTCGCTGGGCACAATCGGCGCCTTTGGCTTCTGGTCGATGATGCTCTTTCTCGGCGTGCTGACGGTTGGTTTCATCTACGAGTGGCGAAAGGGCGCCCTGGAATGGGAATAGCGCCGACACAGCCGGAGATGGCTTCCGGCGAGGCCGCGCTGGAAGCGCGCGACGTCGACGCGCTCTGGCGCGGGGTGACGAGCGCGATCGAGGACCGCGGCTTTGTCCTGACCCAGGTCGACAAGCTGGTGAACTGGGCGCGGACGGGCTCGCTGTGGCCGATGACCTTCGGCCTGGCCTGCTGCGCGATCGAGATGATGCACTGCTATGTCAGCCGCTATGACCTCGACCGCTTCGGCGTGGTGCCTCGGCCCAGTCCGCGGCAGTCCGATGTCATCATCGTCGCGGGTACGCTGACCAACAAGATGGCGCCGGCATTCCGCCGCGTGTACGACCAGATGGCCGAGCCGCGCTACGTCATCTCGATGGGCTCATGTGCGAACGGCGGCGGCTACTACCACTATTCCTACTCGGTCGTGCGCGGATGCGACCGGGTGGTGCCGGTCGACATCTATGTTCCAGGATGCCCGCCGACGGCCGAGGCGCTCCTCTACGGCATCTTGCAGTTGCAGCGGAAAATCAAAAGAACCGGGACGCTCTGGCGCTAAGCCAAGCAAAAGCACGCGCGGCAGGTGGCAATTGCAGATGGATGAACAAGCTCTTCGTGAACTCGGCGAGACCTTGCAGGCGATCTTTGCCGAGCATGTCCTTGCGGTTGCCGTCGACCGCGGCGAGTTGATGGTGACGGTCGCGCCAGCATCACTGATCCGAGTGCTGTCGTTCCTGCGCGATGACGTCAACTTCCAGTTCCGCCAATTGATGGACGTCTGTGGTGTTGACTATCCGGAGCGCGAGAAGCGCTTCGACGTGGTGTACAATCTCCTCAGCCTGACCCACAACCGCCGCATCCGGGTCAAGGTGATGACCGACGAGCACGAGCCGGTGCCAAGCGTGACCGGCGTCTTCAATTCCGCCAACTGGTGGGAGCGGGAGACGTGGGACATGTACGGCATCATGTTTGCCGACCACCCCGACCTGCGGCGCATGCTGTGCGACTACGGCTTCGAAGGCCATCCGTTGCGCAAGGATTTCCCGCTCACCGGTTACGTCGAGGTCCGCTACGACAACGAGCGCAAGCGGGTCGTTTACGAGCCGGTCAAGCTGGAACAGGAGTTCCGCAATTTCGATTTCTTGAGTCCGTGGGAGGGCATCCAGGCCTCCCTGCCGGGCGACGAGAAAGCGGGCAGCTGAGGGACACGGTTGATGGCAGAAACGCAAATCAAGAACCTGACCATCAATTTCGGGCCGCAGCATCCGTCGGCGCACGGGGTCTTGCGCCTCGTGCTCGAAATGGACGGCGAGGTGATCGAGCGTGCCGATCCGCACGTCGGGCTTCTCCACCGCGGCACCGAGAAGCTGATCGAGTACAAGAACTACGTGCAGGCGGTACCGTATTTCGACCGCCTCGATTACGTCGCACCGCAGAACCAGGAACACGCGTTCGCGCTCGCGGTCGAGAAGCTGTTGGGGATCACGCCGCCGCTGCGCGGCCAGTACATCCGCGTCCTCTACGCCGAGATCGGCCGCGTCCTCAATCATCTCTTCACCGTGTGCGCATACGCCATGGATATCGGCGCCATGACGCCGATGCTGTGGGGTTTCGAGGAGCGCGAACGGCTGATGGAGTTTTGCGAGCGGGTTTGCGGCGCCCGGCTGCACATGAACTACTTCCGCCCGGGCGGCGTCTCGCAGGACCTGCCCGCCGGCCTGGCCGATGATATCGCCGCATGGGCGGACGAGTTCCCGCGCTGCATCGACGATCTCGAAGCGCTGTTGACCGAGAACCGGATCTTCAAGCAGCGCTCGGTCGACATCGGTGCGATCAGCGCCGAGGATGCCTTCGACTGGGGCTTCTCCGGGCCATGCCTGCGCGCGAGCGGTGTGCCGTGGGATCTGCGCAAGGCGCAGCCCTATGATGTCTATGACCGGATGGATTTCGACGTGCCGGTCGGCAAGCACGGCGATTGCTACGATCGCTACCTCGTGCGGATGGTCGAGCTCCGGGAGAGCCTGAAGATCATCAAGCAGTGCTTGAACGAGATGCCGGCTGGCCCGGTCAAGGTCGATGACCGCAAGGTCGCGCCGCCGAAGCGGGGGGAGATGAAGGGCTCGATGGAAGCCCTCATCCATCACTTCAAGCTGTTCACGGAAGGTTATCACGTGCCGGCCGGAGAAACGTACACCGTCGTCGAGGCGCCCAAGGGTGAGTTCGGGGTCTACCTCGTCTCCGACGGCTCCAACCGTCCGTACCGGTGCAAGATCCGCCCGCCCGGCTTCGCCCATCTGCAGGCGATGGATTTCCTCACCCGCGGCCACATGCTGGCCGATGTGGTGGCGGTGCTTGGCTCGCTCGATATTGTGTTCGGGGAGATTGACCGATGAGCGCGGCAACGCCGGCGCCGGCAGACGGCACATTCTGCTTCACGCCGGAGAACGAGGGCACCGCGCGAGCGATCATCGCCAAGTACCCGCCGCGCCGGCAGGCGAGTGCCGTGCTGCCGCTTCTTGACCTGGCGCAGCGCCAGAACGGCGGCTGGCTGTCGCAGGCGGCGCTCGATTATGTTGCGCAGTACCTGCAGATGCCGCCGATCCGCGTCTACGAGGTCGCCACCTTCTATACGATGTTCAACCTCAAGCCGGTCGGCCGGCATCACATCCAGGTTTGCACCAACCTGCCGTGCTGGCTGCGCGGTTCGGACGCGATCGTCGCTGCCTGCCGCAAGCACTTGGGCATCGGTCCAGGCGAAACCACGGCCGACGGCGCGTTCACGGTTTCCGAGGTCGAATGCGCGGGCGCCTGCGTCAACGCGCCGATGGTGCAGATTGGCGATGATTACTATGAGGATCTGACCGCCGACAGCATGGGTAGCATTCTTGAAACGCTGAAGGCCGGTGGCACGCCGAAACCAGGCTCCCAGAGCGGGCGGCACAGCTGCGAGCCGGCCGGCGGCGTGACGTCGCTGACCTCGACGCCGGCGGTGCAGCGGTTCTTGGAAAAGAAAGCGGAAGGCAATCGCTGATGCTGCGCGATCAGGACCGCGTTTTCACCAATCTCTACGGATTCGATTCGCCATACCTTGAGGCGGCGCGGGCACGCGGCGACTGGGACAACACGAAGGATATCATCGTTCGTGGCCGCGAGACGCTGACGAAGGACGTGCGCGAGGCGGGCCTGCGCGGCCGCGGCGGCGCCGGGTTCAATACCGGCATGAAGTGGTCGTTCATGCCGAAGGAGGTGAGCCCCGGCCGGCCGCACTATCTGGTCGTCAATGCCGACGAAGGCGAGCCCGGTACCTGCAAGGACCGCGAGATCATGCGCCACGAGCCGCACAAGCTCCTTGAGGGCTGCGTGCTCGCGGGCAGCGCAATGGGCGCCCAGGCCGCCTACATCTACGTCCGCGGCGAGTTCTACCGCGAGGCTGAGGTTCTGCAGCGGGCGATCGACGAGGCCTACGGCGCCGGCCTTTTGGGGTCGAATGCGTGCGGCGCCGGTGCCCGGTTCGATGTCTACGTGCACCGCGGGGCCGGGGCCTACATCTGTGGCGAGGAAACCGCGCTCATTGAGAGCCTGGAAGGCAAGAAGGGCCAGCCACGGCTGAAGCCGCCGTTTCCCGCCAACGTCGGCCTCTACGGCTGCCCGACGACGGTCAACAACGTCGAGACGATCTCGGTGGTGCCGGCAATCCTGCGCCGCGGTTCAGGCTGGTTTCTCGGTCTCGGGCGGCCGCGCAACACCGGCACCAAGCTGTTCAATATCTCCGGCCACGTCAACCAGCCGTGCACGGTCGAAGAAGAGATGGGCGTTCCGCTCAAGGAGCTGATCGAGCGGCATGCCGGCGGTGTCCGTGGCGGCTGGAACAATCTGCTGGCGGTCATCCCCGGCGGCTCATCGGTGCCCTTGTTGCCGAAGGCGGTCTGCGACAGCGTGCACATGGACTTCGATTCGCTGGCGGCGGTGAAGTCCGGCCTCGGGACGGCGGCCGTCATCGTCATGGACAAGAGCACCGACGTCGTGCGCGCGATCGCGCGGCTGTCGCGCTTTTATAAGCACGAGAGTTGCGGCCAGTGCACGCCGTGCCGCGAGGGCACGGGCTGGATGTGGCGGGTGATGGAACGGCTGGCCGACGGCCGCGGCAGCATCGAGGAGATCGATGTCCTGGAGCAGGTGACCCGCCAAGTGGAAGGGCACACGATCTGCGCCTTGGGCGATGCCGCAGCGTGGCCGATCCAGGGCTTGATTCGTCACTTCCGGCCGGAAATCGAGCGCCGGATCGCGGAGCGCGAAGCCTCCCCGAACCAGCGCAGCGCCGCTTGAGAAGGGGCGAAAGATGCCGAAGCTCACCATTGACGGACGCGAAGTGGAGGTCGCCGCAGGCCTGACTGTGCTGCAGGCCTGCGAGAGCATCGGGATCGAGATCCCGCGCTTCTGCTACCACGAACGGCTGTCGATTGCCGGCAATTGCCGGATGTGCCTCGTCACCATGGCGGGTTCACCGAAGCCGGTTGCGTCCTGCGCCATGCCCGCCGCCGACAACATGATCATCCAGACCAACACGCCGGAAGTGCACAAGATGCGGCGCTCGGTGATGGAGTTCCTGCTGATCAACCACCCGCTCGACTGCCCGATCTGCGATCAGGGCGGCGA
>JADHED010000469.1_pt1 | contig 48669 bp, 46 predicted proteins | sample 8952041 | NCBI WGS metagenome assembly JADHED01 (sample SAMN16124423, study PRJNA663239) | bioreactor sludge metagenome | isolation source: sludge (control) | place: India:Bengaluru | collected 2018-09-08 | reverse complement strand
TTGGTATTTATGACGATCTAAATGAAGATATCGATCGGTTGAGTTTCTGTGATTAGCACCTCGGCGACCGTCTCGCAACCGTTCCCATCGCGCACGGAAACCTCATGCACACCGGCACAAAGGCCGGAAACCGCAGGGGTTCCCTGGCCAGTGGGCGGCGCTGGATCCCAGAAGAAGACGTAGGGCGGCGTTCCATCGGCCACGCCCACCGCCGCAGTTCCATCGCACTCACCAGCACAGGACACCGGTGAAGAGCTGACCTGTAACGTCACCACCACCGGAGCCACCACCATGGCCGTATCGATGGTGACACATCCGGAGGCGTTGGTCACCGTCACGAAGTAAGGACCCGGGCATAGCCCAGCAAGGGTGTCCACTCCCGTGGCCAGCACATTCCCATCGCCATCGGTCCATACGATCTGGCATACCGGATCGGCACACGCATAGTTGGCGGATACCACCCCATCACACGTGTTCGGGCATGAGGTGGTGCCATCCATGGCCGTGATCTCCTCACCATCGCTATCGGTGACCGGAGCGATCCACGCGCTCGTGCAACCATTGGCATCCGTGATCGTGGCGGTATAGAGGCCGGCGCACAAGGCGGACACGGTATCCGTGGTTCCAACAACGGCTCCAAGTGCATTCGTCCACACGATGGCCAGGGGATCCACACCACCATGGAAGACCGCCGAGACCTCACCGATACATACCTGGCACTGGCTTGGCGTAGCTGAGACGGACCCGGTGATCGGCGGCGGCTCGGTCAGCGTGTAGCTGGCCGATAACGCACAACCCGAGCCATCGGTGATGGCCACATTCCACGTGCCCGCACACAAGCCGGAAATGGCATTGGTCCCTTGGCCCGACGGCGGCGGTGGCGACCATGTGAACGTGTAACCTCCAACACCTCCGTTGGTGTCGAGGAGGATCGAACCATCGCAGGTCCCCGCACAGCGCGGCTCAACGATGGTCACGTCAGTGATCATTGGAGGCGGCGCGGTGATGAGGACATCCGCCACGACACCACATCCCGTGGCATCGGTGATCGTGACTTGCACCACACCGGCACAAAGACCGGCGACACTGGGTGTTCCCTGGCCGATCGGTGGTGGCGGAGACCACAGATAGGTATACGGCTGCGTACCGCCGGTAGGGCCGACCGTAGCCGTGCCATCACATGAACCGTTGCAAGTCACCGATGTGCTACTGCTGTTCGGCGTGATGACGGAACTGGGATCGATCTGGAAAGGCATCGCCGTGGTACAGCCGTTGTCATCAGCAAGGGTGACGGTGTACGCCGTTCCGGCACATAGCCCCGTGGCCGTCGTGGTCCCCTGGCCAGCGCCCGGTGCGGGTTGCCAATCGATGGTGATGGCCCCCGTGCCCCCTGCGATCACCAGTACGGCCGAACCGGTGCAGGGTCCAACGCAAGACTCCGGTGTCGTGGTCAGTGTCGCGGTGAGCGGGGTGGGCTCGTTGATGTTGAAGGTGATCGTGGTGTCGCAGCCCGAGGCATCGGTCACCGTCAGCGTTCGCGGACCTGGGCACAGGCCCGAAGCATGGGCCGTGCCCTGCCCCGTGGCGGGTGCTGGTGTCCACAAGTAGCTGAACGCACCCGTGCCACCAGCAGCCGTGACAGTGGCCGTGCCATCGCACGCACCAGGGCACGAGGCATCGGTGGTCACCAGATCAGTGGTGATCGGCAAGGGTTCCTGTAGATCGATCACCAGGGTGGTATCGCAGCCTCCGGACGTGATCCTCACGCTCCAGGACCCGGCACAGAGCTGCGTGGCCGATGCCGTGCCCTGGCCGCTCGGTGGCGTGGGCGTCCACTGGTAGGTGTATGTGCCGTTGCCGCCGGTGGGGGCGAGCGTGATCGCACCATCACAGGCCCCCGCGCAGGTCACATCCGTGGGCGTGGCGGTGGGAACGATGGCGGGTGGGGCGGTGATGGTGAACGAGATCGTGCTGTCGCAACCTGCCGCATCGGTCACCCGCAGGCTGTAGGCTTGCGCGCAAAGGCCCGTGGCCGTGGATGTGCCTTGGCCGGCACCGGGAGCCGGGCTCCAGGCATAGGTGTATCCGGGCACACCACCGCTCACGATCACGCCGGCCGTGGCATCGCACACGCCCGGACAGCTCACCGGTGTCTGCTGGAGCGAGAACTGCAACGGCACCGCATCGGCGATCACGAACGGTACCGTGTGTGTACAGCCGTTCGCATCGGTGATCAGCACATTGACCGGTCCGGCACAGAAACCCGTGGCGTTGGCCGTGCCCTGGCCGGTGCCGGGGGCGGGTGACCACAGATACGTGTAGCCCGGTGTTCCGCCGGAGACCACCACCGAGGCCGTTCCGTCGCACGCACTACCGCAGCTGACATCGGTGCTGGCCGATGTCGCCGTGAGCGGGGTGGGCTCGTTGATGTTGAAGGTGATCGTGGTGTCGCAGCCCGAGGCATCGGTCACCGTCAGCGTTCGCGGACCTGGGCACAGGCCCGAAGCATGGGCCGTGCCCTGCCCCGTGGCGGGTGCTGGTGTCCACAAGTAGCTGAACGCACCCGTGCCACCAGCAGCCGTGACAGTGGCCGTGCCATCGCACGCACCAGGGCACGAGGCATCGGTGGTCACCAGATCAGTGGTGATCGGCAAGGGTTCCTGTAGATCGATCACCAGGGTGGTATCGCAGCCTCCGGACGTGATCCTCACGCTCCAGGACCCGGCACAGAGCTGCGTGGCCGATGCCGTGCCCTGGCCGCTCGGTGGCGTGGGCGTCCACTGGTAGGTGTATGTGCCGTTGCCGCCGGTGGGGGCGAGCGTGATCGCACCATCACAGGCCCCCGCGCAGGTCACATCCGTGGGCGTGGCGGTGGGAACGATGGCGGGTGGGGCGGTGATGGTGAACGAGATCGTGCTGTCGCAACCTGCCGCATCGGTCACCCGCAGGCTGTAGGCTTGCGCGCAAAGGCCCGTGGCCGTGGATGTGCCTTGGCCGGCACCGGGAGCCGGGCTCCAGGCATAGGTGTATCCGGGCACACCACCGCTCACGATCACGCCGGCCGTGGCATCGCACACGCCCGGACAGCTCACCGGTGTCTGCTGGAGCGAGAACTGCAACGGCACCGCATCGGCGATCACGAACGGTACCGTGTGTGTACAGCCGTTCGCATCGGTGATCAGCACATTGACCGGTCCGGCACAGAAACCCGTGGCGTTGGCCGTGCCCTGGCCGGTGCCGGGGGCGGGTGACCACAGATACGTGTAGCCCGGTGTTCCGCCGGAGACCACCACCGAGGCCGTTCCGTCGCACGCACTACCGCAGCTGACATCGGTGCTGGCCGATGTCGCCGTGAGCGGGGTGGGCTCGTTGATGATGAAGGTGATCGTGGTGTCGCAGCCCGAGGCATCGGTCACAAGCAGCGTTCCCGGACCTGGGCACAGGCCCGAAGCATGGGCCGTGCCCTGCCCCATGGCGGGTGCTGGTGTCCACAAGTAGCTGAACGCACCCGTGCCACCAGAGGCCGTGACCGTGGCCGTGCCATCGCACGCACCCGCACATGAGACATCCTGTACGGATAGCTGGGCGAGCAATGGTGGTGGTGCACCTACGGTGAAGTTCACGGTGGTGTCGCATCCGGCTTGATCGGTCATGATCAGGGTCCGAACGCCGGGGCATAGTCCGGAGATGTTCGCGGTGCCTTGACCGACGACTGGAACGGGCGACCAGACATAGGTGTATCCCGGTGTTCCTCCCATGGCGGAGACCACGATGGTGCCATCGCAGCTATTCGCGCAGGTGGCGTCGGTCACCGCGGCCTGAACATCGAAAGGCGGTGGGGCGGTGATGTTCACGGTGATGAGCGTATCGCAACCCGAAGGCACATCGGTCACCCTAACGGTATACGCGCCTTCACACAGGCCGGTGGCCGCGTTGGTGTTCTGGCCTCCACCGGGCGCAGGCGCCCATTGGAACGTATATGGACCTGCGATTCCGGACGCCGCTACCGAAGCCGTCCCGTTGCAACCGCCGGCGCACGAAGCAGGTGTGGCGGTAACGGCCACGTTGATCGCAGGAGGTTGTGTGATCGTGAAGGTCACGGTGGTATCACAGCCGTTGGCATCGGCGATCCGCACGCTATGGTTCCCCGCGCAAAGCCCCGTCACACTTGGCGTCCCCTGTCCTACGGGGGGAGGCGTCCAGGTGATGGTGAATCCTCCGGTGCCACCGGTAGGTGCCACCTGAGCCGTTCCATCACAATCGCCAAAACAGCTTGTATTGGTGAACGTGAGGTTGGGACTGATGGGCTGTACGTTGAACGTGAAGGTGGTATCGAACGTACAGGCGTTCGCATCTTGGATACGCAGGGTGTTGACCCCGGCGCAGAGCTGGGAGAAGGTGGAACTCGTGCCCGCCCCATTGTTCCAATTGTAGGTGGCCGGAGTCACCCCACCGATGGCCAACGCGGTTCGGGAACCGTTGCACACATCGGCGCAGGTGGGCGGCGTGCCTTGGCCGAAGAAGATCACCCCGATGGGAGCGGGTTCCGATACGTTCACTTGTACCGGGCAGGAGATCCCTTGCACGTTGTCCGTGACCACCACGAGCTGCGGGCCACCGCAGGCACTGGTCCAGGTCGGAGTATGCGGACCACCATTGAGCCATAGGTAGGAGAAATCGCCGCTTCCACCTGTGGCCGTCACGGTCACCGTCGCATTGCAATCGCCCCGGCACTGCACACCATACCCGTTGTAGTTGGTGACCACCTGCGCGTTCACCGTGAACGGCGTTTGCCCCGGATCGGTGCCACAGACATTGATATCCCGGTCATCCGCTGCACGTTGTGCTGATGCCGCAGCGAGTAACATGCCGCCCACGGCGACGGTGGTCGTGGGTCGCTGAAGTTCAAGCAACACCGGGTCCGAAGGACGTTCGGCAAGATCCCAGAAGGAGCGCCCGGCAATGATCCTTCCTCGACCCGGCGCTTCCGCCACCACGCGATCCGCTTTCACCAGTGCGGCGTTGGCGATAAGGGTACCCTGGCGAAGACGCAGGTCACCGTGGATGTCCAGATCACTGATCACCGACCAGGAGCCACTTCCGTCGAGGATGACATCGCCCCCGATGGATGTACCTCGCAGATCCAGTTCCACCCCTTTTCGCCTCACGGTCAACCGCACCGGCCATGTTCCTTCGAGGCTAACGTCACCGTGGCTGGACCAGGCACCGGCGATCTCCAGTTCCGCATCGGCCCCGCCCTGGAACCGGACGGATGCCGAACGCGCATCCACCGCAAGAGAAGCACAACCGACCCGGCCGTTGATGTCGATATCGAGCGGCGCTTCGGCAATGACCACCACGGCATCATCTTCTCCGGGCACCCCTGCGCCCCCGACCCCGGCAGCAGTAGCGCTCCAATGTGCGGCATCGGCCCAGTGGCCACTGCCACCCACCCAATAGCGGACTTGCGCGGTCGCTTCCAGGGCATGTGCGAACCCTATGACCAGCAGGAGCTTCAGGAGCAGTGCGTAGATTCTATTCACGGGCTATGGGATCTAATCGAATGCAGGACAACTGATCATCCGTTTGGCACCATCCTCAGCACGACAAGGGGTAATGGCAAGGATGATCTCGTGCGTGTTGGAGCTGGCCGTTCGCAAGCGTGAAGTGGTGATGTCGTAGCTGTAACCGAGCTGGAAGTACTTGAGGAAACCCACCTTCAACATGGCCACGAAAGCATCCCCGTTGCGATAACCCAGCCCCAGGCCATGGACCCGGTTCCATTCCACCATGCCGTTGATGTCCATGGCCAAGGGAGCGCCTCCGGCGAGCTTCAGCAGCGCGCTTGGCACGAACGCCGTCTTGCGCCCGATGCGATAGCGATAGCCCCCACTCAGCATGAAATGTCGGGCGAATCGCGACTCGGTACCGATATCACGCATGCGGTTCCCGAGCAATTCATGTATGGACAGGCCGAACCAGGCCTTCTTCCCGTACATCCAGATCCCGGGCGTGACCTCCGGATACACCAACGTTGATGCCTGCGCCCCGATGGCTGGATCGTTGTAATCGCCCAACGTGACCTCCCCGAGGGAAAGCTTCACCTGCCGCGCACCGGCGAAAAGGCCCATGGACAGGTAGAAGTCGCGGCTCATCTGGATGTGGTACGCGTAGGCCAAGAGGAATCCGGTGTAGCCGAAATTCCCTGCTTCATCCGCCTCGATGAAGGCCCCGACCCCATGCTTGTTCGCTTGGAACGGTTTGCCCTTGGCCCGCAGCACGCCATGCAGGCTCACCCAACCGGTGGTGGGTGCGCCGGGATAACCCACCCATTGCTGCCGATAGCCTAACCGCAGATCAAGACAGTCCTTGCTGCCGGCCACCGCCGGGTTCACACTGAACTGATTGAACACATGTTGGGAGTACTGAGCGAGCTGCTGCGCCTGCCCGACCGCAGCCAGGAGCACGAAGAGGGTGATGGAGATGAACGACCTCATCGTACGATGGTCACGAAGCCCGTGTACGGCGGTGACCGTCCTTCGAGCTGATTCAGTTGGATATGATAGTAGTAGGTGCCCACGGCAAGCGCTCGCCCGTTGTTGGTCCCATCCCACGGATCACGGTAGCCGTTGCTTCGGAACACCACCTGCCCCCAACGGTCGTGGATCACCACATCAGCTCCGGGGTAGTCGGCCATTCCGGGGATCTCCCAGGTATCGTTCTTGCCGTCGCCGTTGGGGGTGAACGTGTTCGGCGGGATGATCCGCAGGACGACCTCCACGATCACCTGATCGGTATAGGTGCATCCGGCGACCTCGCTGGTCATGGTATACACGGTGGTCCTGGACGGTGCAGCGATGGGGTCACCCACGCCATTCCCGTTCAACCCGGATGTCGGAGACCAGTCGATGGTGCCGATGCTGAACCCATCGAGCTGGGTATTCTCCCCTTGGCCGATGGTCCGATCGGTTCCGGCGCTCATGTCCACACCGATGATATCGGCGCCCGGGCCGCTGATACCGATCTCGAAGGCGCACTGTGCCTCTTCGATCGTCGCGTTGTTCCGCGCTCCGGAGACCACGATCCAATAGGTGGTGTTCGGAGCAAGCGCCTGGGTGGTCACCGCGAAGTCGATATCACTCTCCACACATGGAGAAACGGCATTGAAGCCCGAGAGCTGGCAGGAGCCATCGCCGCTCAACACAATGGCGTTGAGCTCATCGTCGTAGCCGGGGATATCGATACAATCCCCGATGGTGACCGAAACGGTGACCGGACCACCCACGGAGTTGGTGACGAAGGTGTACCAGACCATGGAGAACGAGGATGGGCAGAAGCCAGGCACGGCGCTTCCTCCGGTGTTATCGCCTTGTACCACGGCATGCGCACAGATCCGGCTCGCGGTGGCGCAATCGCCATTGGGCGGTTGAGCGGCCGCAAGATGGGCCGAAGCAAGAAGGACCAACAGAAGAGCTATACGCATGATCCCGAACAGCGGCCATGTGCGGATGCACATACGGCCGAGCCGAAGGTAGACGCCCCCCTTCCGGTGCTCGAAAGGAGCCGTCCCGCACTTTCGCACAAGCTACTGTTCAGTTTCCGGCACCGAACAGCTTGCGCGGAATACCAACGACGGCGAAACAACGCATGGTGCGCCAAGGCGCCATCCATGGGCTTCAGCCACGCGCCACGCGCTCCAAGCGAGCCTTGTCCACGATGCGAATGCTACGGCCCTGGGTATCGATCAGCTTATCCGACTTCAGATCGGTAAGGCAGCGGATCAACGATTCGGTGGCCGTACCCACGATGGTGGCGAGGTCCTCTCGGCTCACATGAAGGCCGAGATCGGCATCGTCCGACCCATAGCGTGCCTGAACTCTTAAGAGGGCCTGTGCCACACGCTGACGCACGCTGGAGTATGCCAACTGCAGCAGGTGCTCCTCCTTCTCGCGCACGTCGCCGGCCAGCATCTTGATGAAGCGTATGCTCACATCGCGGTCCTTGTAGAGCAAGGCGAGCAGATCTTCGCGCGGCACCAGAGCCACCTCCAGATCCTCCAGGGCTTCGGCGGTCTCCATGGCACGGCCACTTTCCAGCAGGCCCATGTAACCCACCAGGTCCCCTTCGCCATAGAGGCCGGTGACCAGCTCCTTTCCTTCGTTGTTGATCTTGAACGTGCGCAGTTTGCCTTTCAGAACGTACGGCAGATGGCGCAGTTCATCACCTTCGTGGAAGATCACCTCCTTTTTACCGTATTCCCTGGCCTTCCGCTCGCGACCTAGATCGCGAAGGGGATCGAGCGTGCGTGCCTGGTCCATGAACTTACTGAAGCCCTCGAAGCCCTTGTCGAAGCCCTTCCGGAAAAGGTCGCTCCGCTTCAATCGACCTTCGATGGCGTTGAGCAGTTCGCTTTCCTCGAACGGCTTGGTCAGGTAGTCATCAGCACCCAGCTCCATGCCCTTGCGCACATCGCCACGTTCGGCTTTCGCACTGAGGAAGATGAAGGGCACTTCCGCGGTCTGCGGATCGCGCCCCAGCATATGCAGCACGCCATAACCATCGAGTTCAGGCATCATGATATCGCAGAGCACCAGGTCGGGCACGTCCTTGCGTGCGGCCTCCACGCCCTTGCGACCGTTCTCGGCCCTGATGACCCGATAATTGGCGAGTTCGAGGATCTCTGCGGTGTTCTCGCGCATATCGGCGTCATCCTCGATCAATAGGATGGTCTTCATGTGGAGAGGTGTTGGGGTAATTCTACGTTGAAAACGGTATGTCCGGGTCGACTGGTGAAGTCGATGGTGCCGTTCATGATGTCCAGATAACGCTTCACCAGGTTCAGTCCCAGTCCGGTGCCTTGTATGGTCGTGGCGTTGCTGCCGCGGAAGAAGAGTTCGAAAAGATGATGCTGATCCTCCGCTGGGATACCGATCCCTTCGTCGGAGGTGATGATCCGGAGGTGCCCGTTCACGATGGTGGTATGCAGGGTGATCCGCTTACCCTCCGGAGAGTACTTCACGGCATTGGTCACCAGGTTGGTGATCACGTTGCTGAGCATCTGACGGTCGAGGGTGACCACCCGTTCATCGCCCAGATGGTCGAAATTGATGGTTTGCCCGCTCTTGGTCAGCGCGCGCAACTCCTCGATCAGCTCAATGCAAAGGTGCACCACGTCGATCTCCACCGGCTGGCACACCACCAGGCCTTGTTCGATACGCTCGAGCGACAGGAACTCATTGAGCATGGCGGTCATCTCCCGCACCTTGCCACGGATGCGCATCATGTGCTTTTCCACCCGTTCGTCCTGTGCGGCGTCGGAGTAGCGCGCAATAAGGTCCACACTGCTCATGATGGTGCTGAGCGGGGTACGGAACTCGTGGCTCGCCATGGCGACGAATCGACTCTTGAGCGAATGCAGTTCCCGCTCCTTCTCAAGGGCTTCACGGACACTGCGTTCCGCCTCACGCAACTGGGTGGTCCGCTGCTCAACCCGTTGTTCAAGTTCCTGGTTGGTGCGCTGCAGCTCCAATTCCGCCTTCCGGCGCAGGGTGATATCCGTGACCAGACCCATCACATAGCGCACTCCATCGACCACGAAGTGGTTCAGGCTCACCTCCAAGGGGAACACGGTGCCATCCTTCCGTTTCCCGGACAGATCGAGGCCGCCGCCCATGGGGCGTTGCACCGGTTTGTGATTGTACGCCGCACGATGCTCCTCATGTCTGCTACGCGCCGCATCGGGCAGCAGCATTTCGATCCCCTTGCCGACCAATTCGTCCGGTTCGTAGCCGAACATGGCGTTCAGGCGTGGGTTGTGCATCAGGATCACCCCTGCGGCATCCACCACGACGAGCCCTTCCGCTGCTGCGGTGAAGAGCATCTCGCATATCCGGGTCACATCCTCCGGCTTGAATGGTCTGTCCACTCCATCGGCCATGGCGGCAAGGTAGTTCGTGGACACCATGCCTCAACGTGGTGGCCCTGCTTCACGCACCTCCGTGGCGCCCGTACGCTCATCATACACACGCCATTGGCTCATGGGAGGCACATACAGGTTCAAGGTGATGGCCCGCGCCGGTCCGGGATTGAGGAACCGATGGATGGAGCTGTCACGTGGAAGGACCACCATGCTCCCCGCGGGCAAGCGGGAGGCTTGCTTAAGCCGGATACCCCCATGGCCATCGGTCTGAAAACGCTCCTCCTCCACCTCGCCCATCAGCGTTCGGATCCACGCGGTCTCACTATCATAGTCGTGAATGCTCGTGCGTTGACCGGCCTCGTAACAGATCACCAGAAGCTCGAACCGTTCATTCCGCACCACACAGGTACGTGTATAATGTCGGCTGTTCCAACGCAGGTACGGCGCCAGGTCTTGACTGGGGAAGGCATATCGCGCCAAGATGGCCCCGAAAGTCGACGGATCCGGCTCGCGCAGCAACTCGCGCACGAGGTCGCCAATGCTGGCAAGGGTGGGCAAAGCGCGTTCCTTCGGCATGACGTGCAAACGTACCGGGACAGCCTATGGTCGGGTCTGACGAACGTCAGTTCCCACCGACCGGCACGCACCACGCTCCCGACCGGAAGCTTTGGCGCAGGTAACTTGCCCCCATGTTCATCGACCCCGGACTTCAACACGCCTTGGATCAAGTAGCGGTGCGCAAACACGTCCCTGCCGGCACCGAGATCATGCAGGTAGGCGATACCATCACGTACATCCCCATCGTGGAAAAAGGCAGTTTGCGTATCCTGGCACAGGATGGAGAAGGGCACGAGCGCTACCTCTACCACATCCTGCCGGGCGAGTCATGCGCCACCTCGCTCACCTGTTGCGTGAGCAAACGGGTGAGCAGTGTACGCGCCGTGGTGGAAGAGGACGCCGACCTGATCATGGTCCCCGTGCGATATGTGGACGAGTGGATGATGTTCCCGGAGTGGCGCAAATTCGTGAATGAAGTGCAAGCCCAGCGCTACCAGGAGCTCCTGGAGGCCCTCGAGGTGGTCGCCTTCCGCCGGTTGGATGAACAACTCCTGAACTACCTGATGAAACGTGCGCAGGCCACGGGAGATCATACGCTCCATCTCACCCATCAGCAGATCGCTGATGAGCTGAGCTCGCCACGCGAGGTGATCACCCGGCTCTTACAACAACTGCGGACCCGAGGCCTTGTCACCCTCGGACGCGGCTTTGTGGAGGTCCATACCTCATAGCGGGCATCTCCAAATGATCCTTCGGGCTGCGAATGCGCCTTTCGGGTCCCTGTTCCGTTCTGAAAGTCTCACGTAGCTCCGGCTATGCTCGACTTTCAGGCCTCACCTGGAACCGAGGTCCATCACTCTTGCTTCCCAAAACTATTTTGGAGATGCCCTCTATGCCCAAGGGTGAATCAGAGCGTTGACCGGGGTGACCATGTACAGGGATCCATCCGATCGGAGATCCGCTCCCCTCCGCTGCGCTTCTCTCTTTCCCGCTCTTCTTCCCTTCCTTACCTCCCTCTCGCGTGCTTACTTCACCACCCCGCCACCGGAACGTTTCCATGCTTGAATGCCGTTATCCAGGTCAAGCACATCCTTGAAACCCATCTGCTTCAGCATCTCCCGAGCCTCTTCGCTGCGCCCACCTGAGGCACAATAGAGCCGCACGGGTTCCATCTTGTTCAACTTGGACACCCGTGCTTTGAAGTCATCGCTGAACCAATCGATGTGCGTCGCCCCGGCGATATGGCCAGTGCTCCATTCCTGCGGGGTGCGCACGTCCACGAGCTGCACCTTGCCCTTCGCGAGCTCGGCTTTCAACGTTGGAACGTCCACGGTTCCGCCGGACTGTGCGCTACAGCAGGTGAGCGAAAAGATAAGAACGATGGATGCCAGGAAAGTGGAGAAATGCATGGTCGCGGGTTTAATGTGTTCAACGAGGAAGGGCAAGCTACACGGTGGTGAAATGACATCAAAAGACCATGGCCCGTTGCCCCCGGGTCATGCGCCGTGCAGGTGAGGCGCGATCGCCTCTTGTAACTGCGCGGCGTTCATCACACCCGAGCGGCGCCAAACGGGCTGGCCGTTCTTGAAGATGATGAGCGTGGGCACACCCCGCACGTTGTAGGCCTGTGCGGCACCGGGGTTGCGGTCCACATCCACCTTGATCACCGTGGCACGATCGCCCACAAGCCCTTTGAACTCATTGAGGATCGGCGGCATCATCCGACAAGGGCCGCACCATTCGGCGAAGAAATCGACCAGTACCGGCTTGTCACCAGCGATCAGGTCCTGGAAGGTCTTGGGGGAATCCATGGTTGAGCGTGGGTATGGAGGTGTTCAAAGCGAGGGTGAACGAAAGCGTGCAAATGGTCTTGGTGATCCAGCATCCGTTCAGCCACGCACTTCTTCGTAAACGACGGTCGTATCATCGGTGCTATCGGCAGCATCATGGTCGGTTCGGCACGCCGCCGCACAACAGCCGAAGTTGAAGATGGCCTGCAGCGCGAAAAAGGCAGCCCCGGCATAGGCGATCGTATCACCAGAGGTGAGGCCGGCCATGAGCAATGCTCCCGCCAAGCCGAGCCGGATCCAGCGCACCGCGCCCCAGTTTCGGAACAAGCCAGCCATCAGCCTTTCAGCTTGTTCACGTTGGTCCATGGCCCACCGTTGTACGCTTCGAACCCCTGCTGGCGCAGGATGCCTTCGGCCACGCCGCTACGCCCACCGCTCAAACAGCAGGTGATCACGGGTTTCCCTTTGGGCACCTTGGCCGTGCTCCGTTGGAGTTGGTCCAACGGGATGTTCACAGCACCCTTCACATGCCCTTGGGCGAATTCCGCCGGAGTGCGCACATCGAGGATGGTGGCACCTTGTTGCAGGATGGTGGAGAGATCAACCTTGGGCCCGAGGCCGAAAAGAGAACGGAACATGGTCAGTTGTTGTTGGGGTCCGCTGTGTTGGCGGATGTGGGTTTCGTGAAGGAGTTGAAGAGCAGGCCGCCCATGAAGCCGCCGTACAAGGTGCTATTCACCGGGCTGCTGGTGATGGCGCAGCCATTGGTGCACCCCCATTGATGCCAGTAGAGCCAACCGGCCACGGCACCGAGCGCCACGCCCACCACGGTGAGGATCCAGGTACGTTTCATCGGTCCTTGTTGGTGCGGATGCCGAAGGGCAGGTACAACGGGCAGAAGCGGACCATGGCGGTGAGGGCGAAGACCGCGGCAAGCGCCAAAAGCACAATGCCCCAAGTGCCTTGCAGTACACCAGCGAGATACAGCACGGCGATCACGGCGGCGATGACCACCCGGATCAACCGGTCTGCGGAGCCCATGTTCGGTTTCATGACGATCAATTGTTCGATGGCACAAAGGTCGGTAGGGGATCGGACGGGGTCTGTGAGGTAGGTCACACAGGGCACGAAGCTCCCCGTACAGGTGATCGCACCGAACCCACGCTCTCCCGTAGCATACAACATCCCAAGCACCACCCGATGCGCACCCTCATCACCGCAGCACTTCTCGTATGCGTCGGCGTTCCAAGTAGCGCCCAACTATGGCACCGCATGACGTCCGGCTCCTCGGCCATCCTGAATGATGTGTACTTCGTGGACGAGCTGCGCGGCTGGGCCGTAGGCATCCAGAACACGATCCTGGCCACCACTTCCCCGCTGGACGAGGGGGCACTGCATACCATTTCGCATTAGAAGGCCGTCCAAAGTTGCGTCGCTATTCCCGCAAGCGGGATGAAGCATTCTTCGCAGGCCGATACGAAGTGGTCCTCTACTGCGAATTGGTATCAGAACCGATGATCCAGCACGATGCTCGCATGGTGCATATCCACCCGATTGTACACCTGTGCCACGGTAAGGGCCGCCCGTTCCAAAGGCCATTTGTACACGTACAACAACCGTAGTTCCATTCCCTTCAACCCGCCATGGAACGCGTATCGTACATCGAACACGGTGTGGCCATAGGAGACCATGCGATACTTGTTCAGGGCCACATCGGCCGCCGACCCCAGCTGGTACAGGCCGACGGCCGCTTCGGTTCGCAGGCCTTTGATCCCTGGGTGTTCGTGCAGCACGCTCGCCGAGGTCGCCCGAACATCGCCCAGTCCTTCATTCCGCTCCCGGCTCAAGAAGGTGTACAGGGGCTCGCGGCCCCATTCCCGCGGCATCAGGAAACGGCCCGCAGCGGTGATCCGGGTCCCGTTGAGCCGAAGCGACCAAGGCCCCGCCATATGCTCCACTCGCCCGGTGATGGTGTTGCTCGATGCACCACGCGGCAAATAGGCGAGGCTATCCACCGCATGGCCTCCATCGCCCACGGCATCCTGGCGTATGGCGCGAAGGTGGTACCGCCATGGACCATCGCCCTGGTGTTGGAGCTGTAGCAGCGTGGTGTTGAAGATGCCTTCCACCAGGAGATCGTGCAGGGTTACTGTGGTACCCGGCAGCGCCTTCCATTCGGCCGTTGCCGTGAAGATCCCTGCCGTGGTGAGTTGGCCACCGTAGGCCGAAGGACGCCCCTCGGTGTCGTACCCCTGACCGGGAAAGGTGCCGATACTTCGGCCTACCGGGTACCAGAACAAGGTGGATCGGGGTGATATGTGGTGGATCCAGCCGACCTCGAAGCGTGCATCTTCTCGTGGATGGTAGCTTACGGTGGCACCATCGAAAAGCGTGGGATGCATGCGGCTGTCCTGCCCGTTGAGAAAGGGCTGGTCCATGGACCGCCTGCCCAAGGTGGTGCGCCACCGCTGATCGCGGGTGCTGTAGTCGGCGTGCAGTTCCTGGTTGTATGCGTAGGTGTGCCGCTGTTGACCACGGGCATCGAAAAGCCCCATTTCATACCGACTGGGCATCAGGTCGGGGTCGTCGGCATGCTTCAGCTCCGAGGCGAACAGCGGCAGGGAGGAGCCCGCCATCAGCCGCAAGCGCCACCCGTGCCAGAGCGCGGTATGGTAACCCACCGACCCACCGAACGCGCCGGCGTAGTGGTCCGAAAGGCCTGGGCGGTTCACTGTGCCCATGGTGAAAAGGCGAAGGTGCCCATCCACCCGGCCATGGAACAAGGCATGGCGCAACGCACCATCCTGCCGCAGGGTATCCACCTCGGGCTCCGGGGTTGCCCATACGCTTGTTGAAGCAGCGATCAGGAGGAGCGCCAACACCGGCCAACGCCCTGCAACACGGTGCCATGGCGAGGTTCCGAACATGGGTGCAAAGGTGGATCGCACCTCCGCCCCGCTTGGTGACCTACCTCACGGAACAGACCTGGCACCCTCCGGCTTGCACGTGCGCCACGATGCGGCGCGGCAAGCCGAACATGGTCCACGCCCGATGGCTCAGCGCATGCTTCTCCGCTCGTACGCCACCACGAAGCCGCGGATGGACCTATTTGCCCAGGTACGCCCCGTACATCCACACCAGCTTCTCCTGCGCGCGGATGTAATCGCTCATGAGGGCGTTGGTGCCTTCATCACCGGCATCGGCGCTGAGGTCGAGCAGTTCGCGTTGCAAGGCGATCACCGTGCGGAACGAATCGAGGATGTCCTTGATCGCCGTAACACCATCGCTCACCTGCTTGCTTTCCTTTACCGTGGCCACCTTGCGGTAGTCGGAATAGTTGTGCGATGGCGCGGCGCCTAGGGTAAGGATCCGTTCGGCCACCTCGTCGATCTTCAGCAGCAGGTCGTTGTAGAGTTCCTCGAACTTCACATGCAGCTCGAAGAACTTCTCACCCTTGATGTTCCAATGGTGGCCACGGGTGTTCTGGTAGAAGATGGAGTAGTTCGCCAGCAGCGTGTCCAGCTTGGTGGCGAGCTTGGCGGCCTTCTTCGCGTCAAGACCGATGGCATTGGTCCCTTTCATGGCTTGGGGGCTTTCGCGAAAGGTACGGAGGGCCCGGACCTCATGGATCGATGTTGGTCAGTGCGGCAGTCGTTCGCGCAGCAGGCCGTACACCCACGTACCGGCCACGGCGCTGAGGAACGTAACGGCTGCAACGGTGAGACCCGCGCCGATCTGTGCGAACAGCGGACCGGGACATGCACCGGTGATGGCCCATCCCAGGCCGAAGAGCAGGCCGCCGTAGATCTGCCCCTTGTTGAACTCCTTGGCTGGCACATGGATCTCCTCACCATGGATGGTTCGCACCTTGGTGCGTTTGATGATCTGCATACTGATCAGGCCCACGGCCACGGCAGTGCCGATCACCCCATACATGTGGAAGCTTTCGAAGCGGAACATCTCCTGGATGCGGAACCAGCTGACGATCTCGGCCTTCACGAACACGATGCCGAAGAGGATGCCCCAGGCGGAGTACTTCAGGTTGTGCCACCATGGATGCTGCAAGGCGCTTTCGTTCACGCACATGGCATCGAGCTCACGCTGCTGGAGATCGGTGGGTTGTGGGATCGTTCGTTCCATAGGAAAAGAGAACTTGTTCATCGGGACATGAGGAGGGTGAGCGGTCGGTGGTGCATGCGGTATGGGACGGGCAGCCGATCGCCGGTCACCCCAGTATTCACAGGGTGAGCAGGTATGGCAGGATCAGCCAGGTCATCACTACACCGCCCACCATGAACATCACGGTGGCCACGAGGCTGGGCCATTGCAGGTTGCTAAGGCCCATGATCGCATGGCCGCTGGTGCAGCCGCCGGCGTAACGCGTGCCGAAGCCCACGAGGAAGCCGCCAAGCACGAAGAAGATCAGTCCACGCAGGGTGAACATCCGTTCCCAGCTGAAGATCTCGGCAGGCAGGAGGTTCGATCGGTCGTTGATCCCTTTAGAGGCGAGGTAGGCCTCCGTTGGCTCGGCAAGTACCATCGGCTCGGGGTTGGCCAGCACCGTGGCCGCGAAGAAGCCGCCCACGGCGATCCCCCCGACGAAGAACAGGTTCCAGACCTCCTTCTTCCAGTCGTACTTGAAGAACTTGATGTTGGCGGGCATGCAGGCCGCGCACAAGTGGCGCAACGAACTGCTGATGCCGAAGGTCTTGTTCCCTATGATCAGGAGGTAGGGTACGGTCGCTCCGATAAGGGCTCCGGCGATATACCAGGGCCAGGGCTTGGAAAGGGCTTCTATCATGGGTGTGGTGAACGGTCGGTCCTTGTACGGCCCGGGTGATCGACCCAGGGCAAGGCCGCCGGTGAGCGGGGCACTTGGGCGGCCCCGCTCATCGACGGTCATCAAGGGGATGGTCTACTTCTTCAAGGTGGTGGGGCACACGTGGTCCGTCACCTTCACATCGGTCTTCTTGATCGCATTGAAGCCACCGCGCACCTCGACCAGGTTGTGGTAGCCACGCGCCTTGAGCAGGCTGGCGGCGATCATGCTGCGATAGCCGCCGGCGCAATGCACGTAGTTGGTCTCGTCCTTGCTGAAGGCGGCGAGGTTGGCATTGATGTACTGCAGGGAGGCATGCCATGCACCATCGACGTGCTCGGCGACATATTCACCATCCTTACGCACATCGACCACACGGATCTTCCCGGCCTTGAACCGTTCAGCGAACTCACCGGCATCGATGCAGGTGATGGTGTCCAACTCCTTGCCGCTCTCCTTCCAAGCGGCCACGCCACCTTTCAGGAAACCGAACACGTTATCGTAGCCCACCCGGGCAAGACGCGTCACCACTTCATCCTCGGCACCTTCATCGGCCACGATCAGCAGCGGATGCTTCACATCGGGGATCATGGCTCCCACCCAGGGTGCGAACTCACCCTTGATGCCGATGTTGATACTGCGCGGGATGAAGCCGTCCTTGAAGACATCCGCATCGCGCGTATCGAGGACCAGAGCGCCTTCCGTTTCCGCGACAAGTTCGAACTGGTCGGGGGTCAACGCCTTGAGCCCCTTCTCCTTCACGGTGTCCACACTGGGGATCACGCCCTTGTTCATCGCCACGTTCTGTGGGAAGTATGCAGGCGGCGGCAGCAGCCCATCGGTCACCTCCTTGATGAACTGCTCCTTCGTCGCGGCCTTGAGCGCGTAGTTCGTGGCCTTCTGGTTGCCCAGGGTATCGAAGGTCTCCTTGCTCATGTTCTTGCCGCAGGCGCTACCGGCGCCGTGGGCGGGGTACACCAGCACATCATCGGGCAGCGGCATGATCTTGTTGTGCAGGCTCTCGTACAGGAATCCAGCAAGGTCCTCCTGCGTGATGGAACCCGCCTTCTGCGCCAGGTCAGGGCGGCCCACATCGCCGATGAAGAGGGTGTCGCCGGTGAAGATGGCGTGCGGCTTCCCGGTCTTGTCCTTCAGCAGGTAGGTGGCGCTCTCCATGGTGTGGCCGGGCGTGTGCAGCACGGTGATGGTGACATCGCCCACCTTGAGCACCTCACCATCGGTGGCGATGTGCGCTTCGAACCCCGGGGTGGCCGAAGGGCCGTACACGATGGTCGCTCCGGTCTTCTGCGCCAGGTCCAGGTGGCCGCTCACGAAATCGGCATGGAAGTGGGTCTCGAGCACGTACTTGATCCGCGCGCCATTGCGCTCGGCACGGTCGATGTACGGCTGGGTCTCGCGCAAGGGGTCGATCACCACGGCCTCGCCGTTGCTTTCGATGTAATACGCGCCTTGGGCCAGGCATCCGGTGTAGATCTGTTCGATTTTCATGGTCTTCGGGGATTTATGGTCGAATGAGGTGCATCACGGTGCACTCAGTTCAAGAGGTTCGACAGTTCCTTGGCGATGATGTACACGCCCATCACCAGCACGAACCAGCCGAAAGCGGGCTTGAGTTTTTCGTTGGGTACGCGCTTGCTCAGGAAGCTGCCCAGCAGGATGCCGCCGACCGCCACGGCGGAGAACACCAGCAGGAAGTCCCACGCGATCGTCATTCCGCCGGAGAGGTCGCCGGTGAACCCGATCAACGATTTGGCAGCGATGATGATGAGCGAGGTGCCCACCGCCTGTTTCATGGGCAGCTTGGCCAGCAGCACCAGTGCAGGGATGATCAGGAAACCACCGCCCGCCCCCACGATGCCGGTGCTGGTGCCCACCACGATACCCTCGAGCAGGACCATTGGATAGTTCAGGGGCGCGGCGGTCGATGATGCGGCGGTGTGCGCGGGTGAGGAAGCGGCTGCTGGCTTCCCCTTGCGGATCATGCTATAGGCCGCGGCCACCATCAGCAGCGCGAAGAGGAACAGGATGCCCATCGGTTTGCTCACCACGAACGCTCCGGTGGACAGGATGGGGTCCGGGATGGCCGGCACCAACCAGGCCCGCGTGGCATACACCGCCAGGATGCTGGGCAGGCCGAACACCAATGCCATGCGCCAGTGGATGTTGCCCATGCGTGCATGGCTGAAGCTGCCGATGAGGCTGGTGAGCCCCACGATGAACAAGGAATACGCCGTGGCCAACACCGCGTCCACACTGAAAAGGTACACCAGGATGGGCACCGTAAGAATGCTTCCACCACCGCCGATCAGACCCAGGGACAAGCCCATGACCACCGCACCGATATAGCCGAGGATCTCCATCACAATCGTTCGCAGCAGGATTCGAGGTCCTTGATGATCTTCAGGAAGCTGGGCTGCGCCACGTGGTAGTAGCTGTACTTGCCCGACCGCTCCACCTCCAACAGGCCCTTGTCGCGCATCAGGGTCAGGTGTTGGCTCAAGATGGCCTGTTCAATGCCCAGCAGCTCGACCAGGTCGCGCACACAGATCCGCTCCTTGGTGCCCAGCAGATCCAGGATGGCGAGGCGTTGCGGATGGGCCGCCACCTTGAGCATCTCGCTGGCCCGGAGCAGCTTCTCCGCCCCTACCCGTTCGCTGAGCATCGTTTCCATCATGCGTTCCATGACGGCACAAACGTATAGACATATTGCTATGTATTGTGTGATGATCGTCACCGTCGGAATGAGAAGGGGCCGTCCAGGATCGGACAGCCCCCTACCATGCGATGGTACAGGCTTCACATTCGTTTCGCCAGCCAGCGCATCAGCTCTCGCTTCAGCTCACCGTAGATGCTCTCGAAGGTATCCATCTCCTCACGCATGCCGGTATGATCGGTGAAGAGCCGGTGATCCACGGCCACCGGACGCTCCTTGTACTCGCGCGCCAGGTCATCCACATGATGGTTGATCTTGTTGCGCAGCGTATCGATCACTTCGGCCTGCCGGATATACTGGTTCTGGAAATGCTCCACTTCGGCAAGCACTTCGGTAGCTGTGTTCCGCTTGGCGATCTCGGCGATGCGATCCTCCAACAATGCCACCTCCTGCTTATAGAACACCAATGCGCTCAGCCAGATGCGGTGATCGCCGTGCAGGTCGGAAATGTGAACGCGTATTTCTTTGGTCTCAGTCATGATCTTCGATGTTGGTCCCACCAAAGGTCCGGTACCGAGGGGTGCCCAACGGTGATGATCATCACCTCAAGCCGGTTCGCCGATCACAGAAGCCAGCGCCACCACATGTCCTTCCGGATCCGCGAAGTAGGCCACCCGGTGGCCCCAATCGCGGTCGGCAGCGGGATCCACCACCACGGCACCGGCCAGAAGGGCCTGATGCATGGCGCTGTCCAGATCCTCCACCACGAAGTACAACTCGCACCGTGGCACACCATGCCCTTGGGAAGGGTGCGGCATCGGTCCGCTGATGATCCGTGCGATGCCCTGCTCCGGCATCAGTCCGAGCTTGGTACCATGGCCCAGGGAGAACTCGGTCATGCCCGGTACGTTCAGGATGGGCTCGCAGCCCAGCAGCGAACGGTAGAACGCGGTGCTTCGCGCTTGATCAGCGACGTAGAGGATGAATTCGGTGGCCGTGATGCGCATGGTGCAAAGATCAATGGCACACCGTTGTTTCCGCAGGCGTCATCGCCGGAGCAGGACTCACGTACGGGATCCCGAGCTCCAGCCCGCGCAGGATCATCAGCACCGCCACCATCGCCACCAACACCGGCGATGCCTTGCGCAGCCAGGTGCGCGCGTTGTCACCGAGCATACCGCCACCCAGGCGTAGAGCGAACAATGCGGGCCATGTGCCGAGGCCGAAGAAGAGCATGAAGAGCGCGCCTCCCCAAGCGGAGCCATCGGTTGATGCACCCAACAGAGCGGCATAGAGCAAGCCGCATGGCAGCAATCCGTTCAACGAGCCGGTGAGAAAAAGCGCTTCGGGGGCGGTGCGCTTCAGGTTGCGGGCCAAGGCGCTGCGAAGCCTCGAAATGCCCATGGACATCCTACCCGTTGGACTGAACCGCTGCAACAGGCCGGGCACCAGCACGGAGAGCAGCAGCAGTACCCCGGCCACGATGCTCACCACCTGTTGCAAGCCCACCAGCCGAAGGCCCTGCCCGAAGGTGCCGATGGCCGCGCCGAGCAGCATGTAGGTGGTCAGGCGGCCACCGTTCAGCAGCAACGTGCTCCGCAGCCGCGCACCGAAGCCATGACCCGGAGAAGGTACCGCCAGTGCGATGGGGCCGCACATGCCGATACAGTGTGCACTTCCGGCAACACCCATCACCAACGCGGTGATGTACCACGGATTCATGGCACGTAGGACTTCTCCTCGGTGTAGTACGCGACGCCATCGGCCTGCCACTCCAACCGGATGTTGTACCGACCAGGCAGGAGATCCACCTCAGGGAGAACATGAATGGCCGAATCCGTAGGCGGAAGCGGGATCGTTCGGTCGCCGCGGGGATCGTTGGGGCGTTGCAGGGTTAGTACACCCGTGATGTTCCGGCCGCGCAACTCATCCGGATAGACCAGCCGCACTGCGCTTCGCGTAAGGGTGATCGCCACAGGTGCGCTCAACGCGTTGGCCCGTGCGGCCTCATCGATACGGCCCTGGAACTTCAGTTCCGCACCGTAGTAGTCCTCCGTTACCAACGGCATGGGGTTCTGCGATGCCTTGAAAACGAACCAAGCCATCATGCCCGCGAAGGCGATCAATGCGAGCGTGAGTCCTTTGCCCCAGTTCATGTTTCAATGGGTTGGTGGGTATTCACGGGTTGACCATTGTGGACCCTCCGGGTCGACGGTACGGGTGCATTGGGCCATGATCCGTATCCCATTCTCTGATCATCTCACTGGCCCCACGAACGATGTCTTCACCTTATCCACCAGCTTATCTCCACTGTACACGCCCACCACCACCTTGGTCTTCATGCCGTCCAGCTGGTCCTTGGGCAGGATGATGAACAACTCACCCTGCGCCAGCTCGCCGGGATCCAATTCGATGGGTTTGCCTACCAACTGCACATCACCCTCCACGCCGAGCAGTTCGAACCTGACGGGCATCATCCGTTGTGTCTTGTTCACCAATTTGATCGCGTACAGGTTGCTGATCCGCCCATCGGGTCGTTCTTGGAACAGCATACCCGGCGTGCGCAGCAGCGTGCTGTCCACATCGCTGCGCATCAAGATGAGTAACAGCAAGACCCCCACGATCGCAGCGAGTACGCCGCTGTAGGCCTTTAGGCGCAGATTGAAGGTGAAGGGCTTCTTCTCGGCGATCTCGGCCTCGCTAGCATAGCGGATCAGGCCGGTGGGCAGGCCCACGCTCACCATCATGTGGTCGCAGGCATCGATACAGGCCGTACAGTTCACGCACTCCAGCTGGGTGCCGTTGCGGATGTCGATCCCCGTGGGGCACACATGCACACAGGCGTGGCAGTCGATGCAGTCGCCCTTGCCCACCTCACTGCGTACTTCACCCTTTCGGAACTTGGCACGGTCCTCGCCACGAACATGATCATAGGCGATCACGATGCTCTTGCGGTCCAGCAACACCCCCTGCAACCTACCGTAGGGGCACACCGTGGTACAGGCCTGTTCGCGGAAGAACGCGAAGTTGCCATAGAAGGCACCACTGAAGAGGAACATGGCGGCCAGGCCACCCACATGCTGCGAGGCGGGTTCGCGGATGATCCGGAACAACTCATCCGTGCCGATGATGTAGGCCAGGAAGGTATTGCCGATCAGGAAGCTGATGGTGAAGAAGATCACATGCTTGGCCGTCTTCTTCAACGCCTTCTCGTTGGTGAAAGGCCCCTTGTTCAGCGCTTGCTGCTGTTTCCAGTCGCCCTCGATCGCATACTCGATCCGGCGGAAGACATGCTCCATGAACACCGTTTGTGGACACACCCAGCCGCAGAACAGCCGACCGAAGGCCACAGTGAACAACGCAACGAACACCACGAAGGCCAGGAAGCCCAGCACGAAGATCAGGAAGTCTTGAGGCCAGAACGACTGACCGAAGAACACGAAACGGCGCTCCACCAGGTTGATCATCAACAGTGGCTCGCCACCGATCCGGATGAAGGGCCCAATGAAAAGGAAAGCGACGAGGCTGTAGCCCAGCCATTGCCGCCACCGGGTGAATTTGCCACTGGGTTTCTTCGGATAAACCCATACGCGTTTACCCTGCTTGTCCACGGTGCTGATCGCATCGCGGAAGCTCTCGTCCTTGCCGGCCTTGTCTCGTTTGATATGTGCGGGCTGTGGCGCCATCTCACTTGCTGAAGATACGTTCTGATCCACGCGCTGACAAAAGTCTCCTCTATATGCCCCTGGCAGTCTGACGATCGTCAGTCCGGGTCACCGTCTTCGCTCAGGAACGGTTTCACCGTGTCAAATGACCGCTCTCGCGGGTCGCCGACCCGCGGTCATTGGTGCCAAGCCTGTTCGATCGCTACTGGGTTACGGCCACCTTGGCACTATCGACAGGGGCTACACCACCATCCTCCTTCCACTCCTCGCCTTGGGGCGCCTTCTGTGTGGCACCGCCCTTCCCTGCCATGCTCATGATGTAACATGCGATGGCTCGGATCTCAGCGGGTTGCAGCTGTGTCTTCCAGGAGATCATACCCTTTTCCGGCACCCCGTACTTAATGGTCTTGAACACGTTCTTGATCCCTCCTCCGTGGAGCCAGAACGCATCGGTGAGGTTGGGACCCACACTCGTTTCGGAACCTGACGCATCCGCGCCATGGCAAGCGGTACAGAACGTGGTGAAGAGTTCACGACCGCTGGCCAATGTACCTGCATCGTCGGTCATGGTCACGGTATTCTCGTCCACGGTGGTGGTGAGGGTGGCCAGGTATGCATCGATATCGGCCTTGGCCTGAACCATCTCATTCTCGTACTCTCCCACGGAATCGGGCCAGATCTGGATCACATGGACATTCACCACGTACACCACGCCCCAGATGATCGTTCCATAGAACAGCCACAACCACCAAGGCGGCAACACATTGTCCAGTTCACGGATGCCATCGTAATCGTGATGCAACTCCAAGTCCTTCTCCTCCTCCACACTGGCGCGCCGGGTCAACTTGTTGAGTACAGTGTCCAGCCACGACGGACCGGTCTCTGCAGCGGTAGTGGCAATGGGTTCGGTAGCCCCGGTCACCACGGTGGTCAAACTCCGCACCAACCGCAATTGCACCATCAAGATGATGAACAACAGGAGGTTGACGCCCACCAGCAGCCAGAACAGTTCATAGCCGCTCAGGTCCTTATCGCCACCAGTGTATGCCTGCGCGTTGGCGGAGATGGAGATCAGCGCCAACGGCGCAAGGGCAACCGCCCGCCCAAGGCGTCGATCCACCAGCTTCTTGATCCAACCACCAGGTCCACCCAATGTGCGCATGATCCCGGCGAGTGAAACGATGAAGATCACCTGCATGACCGCAAGCGCCACGAGCGCATAGATCAACGGAGCCCCCACCTCGAACGCGGGTGTGCCCATGGAAGCCGGAGCACTTTGGGCGTACACGCCGAAAACGGCCAGAATGGAAATGAAAGTGGCGATGCCACGCTTGTGGATGTTAGCGATCATGACGTTGGGAGTCATTGGCGTTCAATTCGTCAGTGAGGGGCATTGCGGCCATGTGATCGATGTGTTCACGGCGCGCCTTCCATACATAGATCAGTGCGAAGCAGAAGATGCTGAAGAAGATCACGAACGAGACCACGGGATAGATCCCGATGCCCGCGATCGTATCCATGTGGTGTTTGATGAACTTCAGCATCGTCCGTTGGTAGGTGTGGTCGATCCAAGGTATCCGCAGGGATGCTCGCCCAGCTGGTGGGTGCGCATCATCATTCCGTTCATTGCGCGGCAGCCGTGCTACCTGCTTTGATGTCCGTACCGATACGTTGCAAGTACGCGATCAGCGAGATGATCTCCAGGTCGGAAGGCGCCTCCACACCGGCGGCCTTCAGGTTAGCCACGATCTTCTGGCTCTGCTCCGCCAGATGGGCATTGGCCCGGTCCGCGAAGCCCTCTCCGTACTCCTGTTCATAGGGCACCCCCAGTGTGATCATGGCTTCGATCTTGCGCCGGGTGGTGGTGGTGTCCAACACATCCTCGAAGAGTGCCGGGTAGGCTGGCATCAGCGACCCAGGGCTCATGCTCGTGGGGTCGAACATGTGATAATAGTGCCAGCTATCCGGATACTTTCCGCCCACACGGTGCAGGTCCGGACCGGTACGCTTGCTTCCCCATTGGAACGGGTGGTCGTACACGTACTCACCCGCCTTGCTGTACTCGCCATAGCGCTCGGTCTCGCTACGGAAGGGCCGGATCATCTGGCTATGGCAGGTATAGCATCCTTCGCGAACGAAGATGTCGCGACCCTGGAGTTCGAGCGGCGTGTACGGTTTCACGCTCGCGATGGTAGGCACATTGCTCTTCACCAGGAAGGTGGGCACCATCTCCACGATACCGCCGATGGCCACCGCCACTAAGCTCCAGACCAACATCTGCATCGGGCGGCGCTCGATCCAGGTGTGCCAGTGTCCGGCAGGCTCCTTGGCGAGCTTCTCCAGGGCGGGTGCCTCGGCATCCTCGTTGGCGATGAGCTTACCAGCTTTCACGGTCTTCACCACGTTGTACACCATGATGAACACACCGATCAGGTAGATGGTCCCCCCCAGCGCACGCAACCAATAGGCGTACTTGATCTCCAGCAACGTATCCAGGAAATTCTTGTAGACCAGGAAGCCATCCGGGGTGAACTGCTTCCACATCAGGCTTTGGAAGAAGCCGGCGAAATACAACGGGATGGAATAGAAAGCGATACCCAGCGTACCCAACCAAAAGTGGGCGTTGGCCAGTTTGGTACTGTACAGCTTGGAGCCGAAAAGGCGCGGTACCAGCCAGTACACCATGCCGAAGGTGAGGAAGCCATTCCAGCCGATCCCGCCGATATGTACGTGAGCCACGATCCAATCGGTGTAGTGCGCGATGGCGTTGATGCTCTTCACGCTCAACAGAGGACCTTCCAGCGTGGCCATACCGTAACAGGTGATCGCTACCACGAAGAATTTCAACACGGGCTCCTCCCGTACACGGTCCCACGCACCACGCAAGGTCAACAGGCCGTTGAGCATGCCACCCCAGCTGGGCGCGATCAACATCACGCTGAACGCCACACCAAGGCTTTGGGCCCATTCGGGCAGTGCACTATAGAGCAAGTGGTGCGGCCCCGCCCAGATGTAGATGAAGATCAGCGACCAGAAGTGGATGATCGAAAGTTTGTAACTGTACACGGGGCGATTGGCCGCCTTCGGCAGGAAGTAGTACATCAGGCCGAGGAAAGGCGTGGTGAGGAAGAAGGCCACCGCGTTGTGCCCGTACCACCACTGCACCAGCGCGTCCTGCACACCGGCATACCAGCTGTAGCTCTTGCCCAGGTCCACCGGAATGCTGATGCTGTTCACGATGTGCAGCATGGCCACCGTGACCCAAGTGGCGATGTAGAACCAGATGGCCACGTACAGGTGCCGTTCGCGCCGCTTGAGGATGGTGCCCATCATGTTGATGCCGAAGGCCACCCAGACCAGGGTGATGGCGATATCGATGGGCCATTCCAGCTCGGCGTATTCCTTCCCTTGGGTCATGCCCAGCGGCAGGGTGATGGCCGCCGACAGAATGATGAGCTGCCAGCCCCAGAAGTGGATCTTGCTCAACAGGTCGCTGAACATCCGGGTCTTCAGCAGGCGCTGCATGCTGTAGTAGGCCCCGGCGAAGAAGGCATTGCCTACGAAGGCGAAGATCACCGCGTTGGTGTGCAGGGGGCGTATCCGCCCGAAACTGACCCACTTGGCGAAGTTCAACTCGGGCACTACCAGCTGTAGCGCGGCAGTAAGGCCCACCAGCATACCCACCGCCCCCCAAAGGATGGTGATGAACAGGAAATTCTTGACGATACGGTTATCGTACTGGAAACGCTCGGTCATGGTGTCGTCGTTTTCGCTTGTGCGCTGATGCTTCGTGAAGAAGAGAGGAGGAGGGAGGGCGTGATCGGCGAATGGATGCGTGTGGTGGAGAAGGCATGCAACGTGGAGAAAGTCTGCGTTCCGTCGCCCTTTCGCACCTCGGCACGCTCACTTTCTCTCTTCTTCACATCTCCGCTTCCGTCCATATTCACGCCTTCATCGTCCGTCCGCACCCGATCATCCAACAGGATACGCACGGCTGGTGAATGGTCATCGTCGTACTGCCCCTTCCGCACGGCCCAGATGAAGCCGAGAAGGAACACCCCAGCGACCAGGGTGCTTACGGTGAGCAGAAGAAAAATGACGCTCATGTGACAGCGCTAACGCGATGCGAAAGTGCCCGGGCTATCCACGGTGGATGCTGACGTGTGTCAGGAGCCTCGGATGACTTTCGTCAGTCGTGCGCCAACCAAAATAAGAAAGCCATGGCAAATGCCACGGCTTTCTTCAAAACGCAAGACCTCACTATGGGAAGATACCGCGCTCCTTATAGGCCTTCTCCAGCCTGCGCAACGCCACGATATAGGCGCTGGTACGCCAGTCGGTTTTGAATTCCACAGCGGTATGGACCACGCTGGTGAAGGCGGTGGTGATCTTCTCGTTGATCATCTTCAGCACCTCATCGATCTTCCAGTACTCGGCGCGTTTGTTCTGAAGCCACTCGATGTAGCTGCCGATCACACCGCCGCTGTTGCATAGGATGTCGGGGATGATCTCCACGCCCATATTGCGCAGGATCGCCTCACCTTCAGTGTCCGTGGGGCCGTTGGCGCCCTCCGCCACCACTTTGGCCTTGATGGAACCAGCGTTCTTCGCCGTGATCTGGTTGCCCAAGGCAGCCGGCACCACGATATCGCAATCCAGTCCGAAGAAGGTTGCGGGATCGATGACCTCCGCACCTTTGAAGCCAGCCACGCTGCGGTTGTTGGCTTCGGAGTGAGCGTTGAGCTGTTCCGGGTCGATACCGGCCTTATTGTACAAGGTGCCTCCGGCATCTTGTACGCCAACGAGGATGGCCCCTTCCTGGGCCATGAAGTGCGCGGTCCAATACCCCACGTTACCGAAGCCTTGCACGATGTAGCGCTTGCCTTTGAGCGCCTCATTGCGCCGATCGGCCCAAGCTTTCAGGGTCACCACCACGCCGTAGCCCGTGGCCCGATCGCGCCCTTCGAGGCCACCGGCGCCCAGCGGCTTACCGGTAACCACGTGCATGTTGGCGAAACGGGTGCTCGGCGCCTGGGTGCTGCTGAAGGTGTCGGCGATCCACGCCATGATCTGCGCGTTGGTGTTCACATCGGGCGCAGGGATGTCCAGGTCGGGCCCGATGTTGTCGCCCAGCGCATAGGTGAAGCGACGGGTGATGCGCTCCAATTCGCCCGCCGAATATTGCTTGGGATCGATCTCGATACCACCCTTGCCTCCGCCGTATGGCAGCCCGGCCAGCGAGGTTTTCCAGGTCATCCAGATAGCGAGCGCACGGGCGCTGTCGATATCCACCGTAGGATGGTAGCGCAGTCCGCCCTTATAGGGCCCCAACGCATTGTTGTGCTGTACCCGGTAGCCGGTGAACACCTCGATGGTGCCATCATCCAGCTTCACCGGGAAATGCACCACGATCTCGTTATTGGTCTGGCTTAGGATCTTGCGGACCCCGGCATCCAGTCCCATGACATCGGCGGCGCGCTCGAATTGCTCCATCACCACCTTATACATGCCTTGCCTGTTCTGCGCCTTCTTGGCGCTCACTGCTTCCATCGTTGGTTTGTTTATGGATCCCTCGTCGAGGGGGTACAAAGTTCGCTTTCGGTCCGTATCCCACGCTCAAACGTTGATCCGACCCTGAAGTTCCAGAGCGGGTCCGGTTCGGGGCATGGCCGCCTTTGTTCCGGACCGTGCGGCCAACCAGACCGCCAAGGACACGAAACCCACCACGCTAACGCTACTCAAGGGCATCAGGATGGCAGCGATGAGGGGGGTCATGTGCCCGGCCACGGCCACGGACACACCTACTACATTGTAACACAGGGAGATAGCCAAGCTGGCGATCACGATGCGACGGGCCCGACGGGTGAGGCGTAGGAAATGAGGCAGATCCGCAATGGCGTCAGCATCCAGGATGGCGTCGCTGGCCGGGGTCAGTGCGGCACTGGTCTCGGTCACGGTGATCCCCACATCGCTCTGGGCCAAGGCGCCGGCATCGTTCAGGCCATCACCCACCATCAGGATCCGACGACCCTGTTCCTGCTGCTCCATCACATACCTGGTCTTGTCCGTAGGTGAACAACCCACCCGCATGTCGCCCACTTCGAACAGATCGCGCAGGCTTTCATCCACCTGGTCGTCGCCGGTCAACAAGGCCAGGTGCATGGTCTCCCGCAATCGTGAGGTGGCATCTTCGATCCCGCCCCGCGCCCGCTTTCGGATGAGGAAGTGGCCGATCACCTCACCCTCCATGGCCACGTGCACGATCGCCTCACCGCTGGCACGTGGAACAGGGCCGACACCGCAGAACGCCGCCGACCCCACCCGTACCGACCGGCCTTCCACCGTTCCCATCACCCCTTGGCCCGCCACATCCCGGACCTCGGTGGTGGGGAGCAGGGGGCCCTTCAGGTGGTGGTGGACCACCGCGCTGAGCGGGTGCGCGCTGTTGCGGGCGATGGAGCGTATACCGGATGCCTCTTCTGGGGTGAGGGCTCGCCCTCGCCAGGCCACCTCATGAGCTTCGCGCGCAGTGAGCGTCCCGGTCTTATCGAACACCACCATGTCCACGTGCGCCATACGCTCCACCACCTCGGCATCGCGCAGGAAAAGGCCTCTCTTGCCCAACAAGCGGATGGTATGCCCATAGGCGAAGGGCATGCTCAGCGCCAAGGCGCAGGGGCACGCCACGATGAGCACCGAGGTCACCACGGGCCATACCTGGGTGCTGTCCTTCCCCCACCAATACAGCGCCGCACCCACACTGATGAGCAGCACGGCGATGGTGAACCGACGGGCCACACCATCGATCATGCGCGGCATGGCGGGGCGTTCGCCCACGGCGGCCTGTTCGGCCCACAATCGCTTCAACCGGCTTTCACCGAACGGACGGATCACCTCCAGTTCAATGGCCGCGCCACGCTGCCGACCGCCGGCCTTAATGGTATCCCCTGGATCCCGGCGCAACGCCAACGGTTCACCGGTGATGAAGCTGTTATCGATATGGGCGACGCCCTCGCGCAACACGGCATCCACGGGCACGAGTTCCTGATCGCGCACGATGATCCGGTCCCCCGGGCGCAGTCGGTCCACTTTCACCGGCTCCTCGACATCACCCCGCTTCAGGATCACCACCAGGGGGAGGAAATCCTCCAGCGCCCGGTCGAACCGCAATGCCCGGTAGGTATACGCCTGGTACCACCGCCCGATCAAGAGAAAGAAAAGCAGCCCCGCCAACGAGTCGAAGTAGCCGGGACCCGCCCCGCTGATCACATCCCATAAGCTGCGTGTCCAAAGCGCCACGATACCCAATGCGATGGGGATGTCGATGTTCACCGTACGGCTGCGGATACCGGCCCACGCGCTGCGGAAGAAGTCGGTACTGAGGAAGAACACCACCGGGAACGAGAACAACACGATGAGCCACTGGAATCCCACCTTCAACCCGGCTTCGTTGTCCGCCCCGAGGTATTCGGGGAAGCTCAATAACATGGTGTTCCCGAAGATGAACCCGGCCACACCCAGCCGGATGTACAGCATGTGCGGCACGACACCAGCGCCCCTGCCTTTGGCGGTATTGGTGAGCTGGGGGCCATAGCCGATACGTCGCAACAGCTCCACCAGGCCTGAAAGGGGCAACTGTGATTCGCGGAAGGTGACCGAGAGCTCCTTATCGGCGAATGACACCCGCGACCGGATCACCGCCTTATCGATCCGGTGCAGGTTCTCCAGCAGCCAGATGCACGAGCTGCAATGCATCTGTGGCACGCTGAACCGCACCCGGGTGATGCCCTCCTCGCTGAACTCCACGATCCGTTCGCGCACCTCGGCCAATGCGAACAACTCACTGCGTTGCTCGTCCACGCTGGCCCGTTGCTTCACGCCGGGTTTCTGCCCCAGTGTGTAATAATCGCACAGCCCGGCCTCGTTCAGCAGGTCGTACACCACCTCGCAGCCCTGGCAGCAGAAGTCGTGCCCATCGCGCTGGCGGTGGTCATCGGCACAGGGATCCCCACAGTGGTAGCAGGTGACACTCGTCAGTTGTCCGGCCTTCATGGTACAAAGTGCGGTGATCCGACGAGCTCGCGGACTGACCGATGTCAGACCGCCGGTATTCCAAGGCATGGGACCTTAGGCCCCACCGCCCAGTGACCCCACCAGGAGTCGAACCTGGATCAAGAGTTTAGGAAACTCCTATTCTATCCATTGAACTATGGGGTCGGGATAGCGGGCGCGAAGGTAGCCGGAAAGGCGGATCCCTTGACCCCGCCGTTCACCGCACTTCACCACCTGGTGCCACGGTATCCTTGGGCTGAACGAACACCAGCCGCCCTTGCTCGTCCTCGGCCATCAACACCATGCCCTGGCTCTCCACGCCACGCATCTTGCGCGGCTCCAGGTTCGCCAGGAAGAGCACCTGTTGACCGGGCAAGGCCGCTGGGTCGAAGGGTTATGGCAACATCAATGCCGAAGCAGCGGTGAATTGTGCCCTGGCCTTGTAAGAGCCTGTTCAGGATCCCTTCAAACTCGTCCTTCGGTCTCTTTTCCGCCCATACTTCGCCCGAAAATGTTCCCGTAGTCACCGCTACGCCACCATTTTCAGGCTGCGTCTGGTCGAAAAATAGCTTCGAAGTCCATCGTTCAAGAGATCCTGAACAGGCTCTAAGAGCAACGCCCGGGTGTGGATGTCCGGGTTGTCCGGGACCTCTCCAAGGAACTACCCGGCCTTCCCTACTTGGTTACCTTCGCCGTCTGTTGATCCGTGCATGGTCCGCAATGCACTTGGATCTGCAGAGTAAGGCATCATGTCCGTCATCAACAACCCCGTGATCAGCCACCTTTCCCGACTCGGGACATCACTCGCACGAAATGCCGACCGACCGGCATTCTGCATCGCCGGTGTGGACCACTCGTACGCGGAATTGGGCGCTACGATCGCCCAGATCCGCCAGGCCATCCGCACCCAGATCCCCACCGAGGAGGTCGTGGTGGGTGTGCTGGCCAACGATGACCTGCCCACCTATGCGGCCCTGATCGCCTTGTGGATGGAGGGTCGTGCCTACCTGCCTTTGAACCCGGAGGCTCCTTCCGAGCGCAACGCGGTGATCGCCGCCCGCGCCGGTATCCGCAGCCTGCTCACCTCCGACGGGAATAAGCAGCAACTGGAGTGCAAGGCCGTGAACATGGGCACCCTGCAGGCAGCAAGTGCCTTACCGGCGGTCCAGGAGCCGCATCCGGACAAACTCGCCTATGTGCTCTTCACCAGCGGCAGCACCGGTGAACCGAAGGGCGTACCCATCACACATGGCAACCTCGCCACCTTCCTTGAAGGATTCGATGCGCTCAAGGTCCCGTTCTCCCACGAGGACCGATGCCTCCAGATGTTCGAACTCACGTTCGACCTCTCGGTGATGAGCTACCTGGTGCCCTTGCTTCATGGCGCCTGTGTGTATACGGTACCGAAGAACGAGATCAAGTACGGCTATATCGCCGAACTACTGGAGGAAAAGGCGATCACCGTGGCCTTGATGGTCCCGTCCATCATCAACTACCTGCGGCCGTATTTCGACGAGATCGCAGCGCCCGCACTGCACACGAACTTGTTCTGCGGCGAAGCCCTTCCGGTGGATGTGACCACGGAATGGAGCCGATGCGTTCCGAACGCACGCATCCTGAACGTATACGGCCCTACGGAACACACCATTTTTTGTACCGAATATGCCTTCGATCGGGCAGGCAACAACAAAGCTGTGAATGGAGTGCTGTCCATCGGCCGTGCGATGAGGGGGTCGGAGCTCCTCATCGTGGACGACGACCTCAAGGTGTTACCGGCAGGGATGAAAGGGGAGCTCTGCCTGGGCGGAGGACAAATGACACCCGGATATTGGAATGACCCGGAAAAGACGGCCAAAGCCATATTCATCCTCGAACGTGATGGTCAACGGAAACGATTCTACCGCACCGGCGATCTCTGCACCATGGACACCGAAGGCGATGTGCTGTACCTCGGACGCCTTGACCACCAAGTGAAGATCCAGGGTTACCGGGTGGAATTGGCGGAGATCGAACACCACGCACGCACCTTTCTGGAGCGGACCAACGCTGTGGCGCTGGCCGTTGGTAACGCGCTGGGGAACCAGGAAGTCGCCCTGGCGATCGAAGGCAGTGAGCATGACACCAAACCACTGCTGGCACACCTGCGCGCACAACTACCGGCCTACATGATCCCCACGCGCCTTCGTTTCGTGGACACCTTCCCGCTCAACACCAACGGAAAGACGGATCGCAAAGCCTTGCAAGCGCTCTTCACCATATGATGGCCGCCACCGACATCCGCCCGGCCACCACAAAGGACATCCCCTTCCTCGTGGATGCGATCGTCTCTGCGGAGAAGAGCAATAGCCCACACTTCGGCCTGGCCACGCTCTTCGGTCTGAGCGAGGACGAAACGCGCGCGCTGATCACCGCGATGCTCGAGGAGGAGGTGGACGGTTGTGAATTTTCCGTGAGCAGCTTCCTCATCGCCGAGGTGGAAGGCAAGCCAGCCGCAGCCGTGGCGGGATGGATCGAAGGCGCTGAGGATGACATGCCCTCCGGGCTGTTGAAGGCCAACCTCATCGGATTCACTTTTCCACCTGAACGTGTCGCCGCGCTTCGCGAAAAGGCGGCCATCATCAGCGGCATCCAGATCGACCGTGAAAAAGATGCCCTGCAGATCGAATATGTCCACACCGACCCGATGCATCGCGGTAAGGGAATGGCCGCGTCCTTGATCAAGGCCCATCTCGCGAAAGCCGGAACACGCAAGGCCCAGGTCCAGGCCTTCGCCGACAACCGCGTGGCGATCGGGCTGTACGAGCGGCTCGGCTTCGCCATCACCCGCACGTTCACATCCACCCATCCGGAAACGATCCGCTACATGCCGCACAACGCCAAGGTGCTCATGGAGCGCAATCCATACGTTTGATCATGCAACGAGAGGAACTAACACCCCGCATCCGCACAACTGTTGAATCGGTGCTGGGGCATGGCAACTTCGAAATGAAGGATGAGCTGACCGCAGCCGATGTGGAAGGCTGGGACTCGCTCACGCACATGTCCATCATCACCGGGCTGGAAAAGGAATTCAACGTGAAGTTCAAGCTGAAGGAGATCAACAAGCTGAAGAACATGGGTTCGCTCATCGAGCTGATCCGGTCCAAGCTCACCGGCGGGTAACGCCCTCGCATGCTCTTCAATTCGGGCGGTTTCCTGGCCTTCATATTCACCCCGATCAGCTCTGCAAAGTCGCGCGACGTGCCACGACCTGGCGCGACCTCAACTTCGGCGGGTACCTCAAGCTCACGGATCACAAACTCGCGCATGACTTGGCCCAACGCGAGCGGACACGACGAGAAGGGAACAGGCGGCCGCCGGAATTCGGTGCGGCCGAGGACCAGGTGCGATACTTGGACAAGATCATCCGGCTCTGCGATTCGAGCGGCGTTACCTGCATACTCGTGAATACCCCCGTACACGCTGCCGTGCAAGCGGACACGGATACCACGGCCTATTACGCTCATCTCCGTGCGCGCTACCCAAGGGTACCGTTGTGGGATCATTCCAATTGGAGCTTCCCGGATAGTTGCTACCGGGATGCCGTCCATTTGAATGCGGATGGGGCCCGATCGTACACCGAACGGTTGAGGACCTTGCGTTCCATGGGTTGGCCCGCTGTGGATCGTCGTGGCCGCGTGCCAACTCCCTAGCGTACCTCGGAGCCATTCGACAGTGCACTGCCCGGTCGCACGAAGTGCAACTTGCCTTGCTCGTCCTCGGCCATCAACACCATGCCCTGGCTCTCCACGCCACGCATCTTGCGCGGCTCCAGGTTCGCCAGGAAGAGCACCTGTTGACCGGGCAGGGCCGCCGGGTCGAAGTGCTGGGCGATGCCGCTGACGACCGTTCTCGGTGTGGCTTCGCCGATGTCGATGGTCAGTTTGAGCAGTTTATCCGCTTTCTCCACCTTCCCGGCGGTAACGATGGTCCCTATGCGCAGATCGAGCTTGGCGAAGTCGTCGAACGCGATGTTCGCCTTGGCCACCGCCGCTTCCTTCTTCGCCGCCGGAGCTGCCGGAGCCACAGATGCGGGTTGCATGGCATGCAAGCGGTCCACTTCGGCCTTGATCGCCTCGTCGTCGATGGGTTTGAAGAGGTGTTCCGGCTTGCCGAGCGCAGCGCCGGGGACGATGAGTCCGGCCTTCAAGGCATCATCCCATTTCAACGCTCCCACTCCCAGCATGGTGCGCAGTTTCGCACTGGTGAAGGGCAGGAAGGGCTCCAGCAGCACGCTCAAGGCGGCCGTGATGCGCAGGCTGTTGAAAAGGATCGTACGCACGCGCGCTGGATCGGTCTTCTCCAGCTTCCATGGTTCGGTCTCCGTCAGGTACTTGTTGCCCAAGCGCGCGGCCTGCATGGCACTGGCCATCGCATCGCGGAAACGAAAACGGTCCACCTCATCGGCCACCTTGGCCGGGAGCGTGTTCAACTCCGCGAAGAGCAATACATCCTGTTCGTTGCCATCCGCAGGCTGCGGCACCTTGCCCTCGTAGTACTTGTGACACAGCACGAACACGCGTTGTACGAAATTGCCCAGGATCGCTACCAGCTCGTTGTTGTTCTTGTCCTGGAGGTCCTTCCAAGTGAACTCGCTGTCCTTGAACTCGGGCAGGATGCTGGCCAGCGCGTACCGCAGCTCATCCTGCCGACCTGGCCACCGCTCGATGTATTCGTGGAGCCACACGGCCCAATTGCGGCTGGTGCTGAGCTTCTGCCCTTCGAGGTTGAGGAATTCGTTGGCCGGCACGTTCTGCGGCAGGACGAAACCGCCGTGCATCTTCAGCAGGATGGGGAAGATGATGCAATGGAACACGATGTTGTCCTTGCCGATGAAGTGCAGGAGTCGTGTATCCTCGGCCTTCCACCACTTCTCCCAATCGGTGCCGTGGTCCTTCGCCCATTGTTTGGTGGCGGTGATGTAGCCGATGGGTGCATCCAACCACACATAGAGCACCTTGCCTTCCGCACCGGGCAGGGGCACCGGCACGCCCCAATCCAGGTCACGCGTCATCGCGCGCGGACGTAACCCGTCCTTCAACCAACTGTTGCATTGGCCCAGCACTTGCGGCTTCCATTCCGCGGCATCGTGCTGCTGTACGCCATCCAACTCGCCGGTATTGATCCACTTCTCCATCCACGCCTGCGCACGGTCCATGGAGAGGTACCAATGCTTGGTGGGCTTCAGTACCGGCGTACTTCCGCTCAGGGTGCTGCGCACCTCCTTCAGTTCCTTCGGGCTCAGCGCCGTGCCGCACTTCTCGCACTGGTCGCCGTAGGCCTCGGTATTACCGCACACCGGGCATGTGCCTTTGATGTAGCGATCGGCGAGGAACTGCCTGGCCTCGTCGTCGTAGTACTGCATCTCCTCCTGCTCGGTGAAGGCTCCGTTCTTGTACAGCTCCAGGAAGAAGTCCTGGCTGGTCTGCCGATGCAGATCGGCGCTGGTGCGGTGGTAGATGTCGAAATGGATGCCGAAGTCCGCGAAGGCCTTGCCCATCATGGCGTGGTACTTGTCCACGATGGCCTTGGGCGTGGTACCGTCCTTCATCGCGCGAATGGTGATGGCCGCGCCATGCTCATCGCTACCGCAGACGAAGAGCACCTCCTTACCACGGGCCCGCAGGCAACGCACGTAGATGTCCGAAGGCAGGTAGGCCCCGGCGATGTGCCCGATATGCAAGGGGCCGTTGGCATAGGGCAACGCGGCGGTGACGGTGGTGCGGGCGGGTTCCTTCACGGGTACGGGGAGTTCGGGCTGCGAAAGTACCGAAGTACCACCTTTTCAACAGTTCGGCACGAGAATTGGAATGGTGAGGCACCGAACACGGATCCTCTTCCGTCCTTTACCCCATGCAACGCACCATGAACTTCCGCCCATTGATCCTCGGCCTCGCCACAGGAGCGAGCCTTTTCCTCAGCAGCAGCACCGTCCATGCCCAAGCTTTTCCGAAGGGATCCACCTCCCTCAGCGTTGGCTACGGTGTAGGCACCTTCCTGGGAGCGATCAACCGCAACTTCGATGTGAACAGCGATGTATCCTACAGCAGCATGGGGCCGGTGTACTTCAAGTTCGAGCATGCCATGGACGACCATGTGGGCCTGGGATTGAACGTGGCCTACGCCACCAACGAATGGAACTACCGGTACGAGTACGACTCCACCTCATACAAGGGCCGAACCACCCGAAGCACGTACAGCATCCTGGCCCGGTTCAACTACCACATCGGGAGCGACGCGAAATTCGACCCCTACGTGGGCTTCGGTCTGGGTTACCGGGACGCGAAGTGGACGGTTGAGGACGATGGCCCCGAGGACAGCGGTGTCACCCTCAAGAGCCTGATGCCCTTCGGCATGGAGCTCACCTTCGGCTTCCGCTACTTCTTCGCACCCAACTTCGGACTGTACGCCGAGGTGGGAGCGGCCAAGAGCGTGGCCCAAGGGGGTATCTCGGTGAAGTTCTAAACGCCCGTTCGGCATTCAATAGCGGCCGGCATTGCGCGGCGATCATGCACCGGCCGATACGGGGGACCTGTTGGAACTCCGAAGACGTGGACCGCAAGAAGCAAAGCTACCGAGGGCCGGGCCTACGGGATCGGTCTCTGGAAGCAAGCCTGGAGGGAAGAGCGACCGGATCGCCTGGCATTGGCTGTTCAGAAAGTTGAACGGCCCGTTCCACACGGGTGGGCGATCTTCGGCCCATGGCTGCTACGCTCCCTGCCCCACTTCGTCCGGGTGATACCATCGCCATCGTACCCACGGCGCGTGCCATCACCGCTCAGGAACTGGGCGATGGCATCGCCTTGGCCGAAAGTTGGGGGTTGCACGTACAGCTCGGTGCCGGGGTTGGGCGCAAGCACTTTCAGCAAGCGGGCACCGACGGGGAACGTGCCGCCGACCTCCAGGCGGCCATCGACGACCCTGCGGTGAAAGCCATCTGGTGCGCCCGTGGTGGCTACGGCACCATCCGCATCATGGACCGGGTGGACCTATCGCCCTTGCTCCACACGCCCAAATGGCTGATCGGATTCAGCGATGTGACCGTGCTGCACAGCGCACTGACCAACCTTGGCGTGGCCTCCCTGCACGGGCAGATGCCGTTCGCGATCGGGGCGAAATCGCAAGCCTGTCGCGATGGGCTCCGCAACGTGCTCTTCGGCGACCTCTCGGCCGGAACCATCCCGACCCTCCGGAGCACGGCAGTGACCAGCATGGACCGCCACGGACACGGTGAAGGCCTCCTCATAGGCGGCAATCTCTCCATTCTATACTCGTTGCGCGGCACCCCCTACGATCTCGACCCGCGAGGGCGTATCCTCTTCCTGGAAGACTTGGATGAACTCCGCTACCACGCCGACCGGATGATCCAGAACCTACGGCACGGCGGCTGGTTCAGTGCGTTGGCCGGTCTGGTGGTCGGGGGCATGAGCGACATGCGGGACAAGAACCCCGAAGACCCCTTCGGCCTGGAGGTGGAGGAAATGATCGCCGAGGCCGTAGCGCCGCATGGGTACCCGGTATGCTTTGGGTTCCCCGCCGGACATATCACGGATAACCGGCCGCTTGTGCTGGGCGCCCCTGCGAAACTCCAGGTAAGCGCAGAAGGCGCCACGCTAAGCTTCGGCACACCCGCCGGAACACCTGCCCGCGAAGCTTACTGAGACGGCATGAAAGAACCGGTCGATCCAATGGTGAAAAGGTGAAAGGGTGAAAAGCGTGAGAAGGTGAAATGCCTCGCACCCTTTCACGCTATCACCCCAGTGGTCCCGATCGCTGAGCTCGGCCGGATCTTCATCACCGGCTCAGTAAAGGGTACCTCAAGAACACCCTTTGGGTTGCGCGAGGGTCTTTAGTTACGCTCGAACTTATTGTAGCCGGCCGGGATCTCGAAGAGCGCGGTCTTCTGGCCTTCCTTGGTCACCTTCTTCACCTCCAGTCGGCTCACCTCGGCGCCGTCCATCTTCTGTTCCACACCCAGCATGGGGAACACGCCCTTGTTGTCCTTGATGTGCAAGAAGAACACGGCTTGCTCGTCCTTCCGGTTCAGTGTCTCCAACAACGGAACGAAGAAGTTGAACTCATCGGCCGCCACCCAATAGGTGAGCGTACGATCCTCCTTGGGGCTCTTCACCAGCCACTTCTCGCATTTGTAGCCCGCCATATCCTTCATCTCCGAGGTCTTCTGCACCGTAGCCTCCACGTCCTTCGGCAGGCGCATGTTCGGCACATCCATGTACAGCTTGCGCTCGGGGCTGATGGCGGTCACGGTCTTATCCCGCGTGTCCACCAACATGATCCCTTGCACCTCGCCACGGGCACTGATCTCCTCGATGCGGATCCGATCGCCCTTCACGTAATACTTGTAGTTGGTGATCACCGGTCCGGTGGTCTTGGAGAACTCGATGACCCCCTCGAAAGATTGGGCGATGGCGGGCGCCGCGAACAAGGTGAACGAAGCGGCCGCGATGAGGACAGGACGAAGGATGGCGTGCATGGCAGGTTCTGGATCCGGGTCCGGCGCCACAACGGCGTTCCTCCGGACATGGGTGATCGGAAGTTTCCTCAATTTTAGACCTTCAACGGCGTGCCGGGGCATTGGTTACGCTTGTACTTCTCCACAAATGGCCGTACACAACGAGAAAGGTGCCTTAGGGGAGCAATATGCGTGCCGATTCCTGGAAGACCGTGGCTACCGGATCCTCGCACGCAACTGGCGCTTCGGTAAGGACGAACTGGACATCATCGCCGGAACCGCCCATGAACTGGTGATCGTGGAGGTGAAGACCCGTAGCAATGATCAGCACGGCCAGCCTGAAGAAGCCGTGAAAAAAGGCAAACGCAGGACCATGATCCGCGGTGCGAATGCCTACGTTGCGGCCACCGGGTGCGAACTTGCGCTCCGATTCGACATCGTAAGTGTGATCCTGCACCCCGCCGGCAAGCCTTACATACACCATATCACCGACGCCTTCTACCCCACAGTCCATGAGCGACCGTTCAAGTAATCGTCCATCCAAAGGCCGTTCGAGCCGTACACCCGGTTCCGGCCCACGTTCCACCGGCCACCAACGTACGGCGGGCGATGGCCCACGCGGCCGCAGGTCGTCATCCAACGACGATGCGGAGCGCCCGCGCCGCAGCCAAGGCCCGTGGGACCGGCGTGCGGAGCATCCATCCGACCGGGGCCCCCGCCCCACCCCCGGCAGCGCACGGGGAGGTCGGGAGCGGCCCGGTGGAGGCCACGGCGAAAAGCCGGGGCGAAGCGGCCCATCGCGTGCGGAAGGCCCCCGGAAGAAGCGAGAGGAGCAGAGGGAACGACCGTCTACCCGTACCGCCCGCGCACCGCGACCAACAGGACCCGCCGCGCGCGCCGCACACGCCGGCCCGGACCCAGGCACCCGTCCCGTTTCCAAACGGGCGGGAAAGCGCCCACCAAAAGCGGTGCGCGAAGGAGGCAGCCTTGACGCTCCTCGCCGCGAGCGCGGATACCGCGAACGGGATGCCAGCACCAAGCGCTATGTGGGGCGTGGCCCCGACCGCACGAGCAGCCGGGGTAAGAAAGCGGAGGAAGGGAATGACGATGGCCGTATCCGTCTGAACCGGTACCTGAGCAACGCAGGGGTGGCCAGCCGCCGGGAGGCCGACGACCTGATCAAAGCCGGAGTGGTCACCGTGAACGGGAAGATCGTTACCGAGATGGGCACCAAGGTGGGCCCTGGCGACGTGGTCCACTATGGTGGCCAGAAGCTGAGCACCGAAAAGAAGCGCTATGTACTGCTCAACAAGCCCAAGGACTTCATCACCACCACGGACGACCCCCGGGACCGCCGCACGGTGATGGCCCTGATCGACGATGCCTGTTCCGAACGCCTGTACCCCGTTGGGCGGCTGGACCGCCACACCACGGGGGTGTTGCTGATGACCAACGATGGCGACCTGGCCAAGAAACTCACGCACCCCAGCCATGGTGCCGAGAAGATCTACCACGCCACGCTGGACAAGTCGCTTACCAAGGCCGATCTGGAACAACTCGTTACCGGCGTGCAGCTGGACGATGGCCCCGCCGTGGCCGATGAGGCCAGCTATGTGACCGGTGGCACGCGTAAGGAGGTGGGCCTGCGGATCCACATGGGCCGCAACCGCGTGGTACGCCGGATGTTCGAGGCGCTCGGCTACCAGGTATTGAAGCTGGACCGCGTGGTGTTCGCCGGGCTTACCAAAAAGGACCTTCCGCGTGGCAAGTGGCGACACCTCACCGAAAAGGAGGTGCTGTTCCTGAGCAAGCGGAAGTGAGCCGCGCCGATCGGTGGATCCTGACCACCGAATAACACGGGCTTGTGAACGAACAGCACGGTTGTTGCCGTTCTCCGGTCATGGGCAGGGGTACCTTTCGCACCTTCGAGATGCTGCGTGGACTACGGAAGGCCGTGTTGGTGCTCTCCACCTTACTGCTGGTGGGGTTCGGGGCGTTGGTGCTGCTGGCCAAGGTGTACGAGAGCGAGGTGAAACAGAAGCTCATCGGGGCGTTGAACGAACAGCTCAACACGCCCGTCTCGGTGAGCGGCATGGACCTCACCCTCATCGCCCGATTCCCACGGGCGAGCATGCGCCTAAGCGACGTGCTGGCCAAGGAGGTACGCAGTGATGGTGCTCCGGTGGACACCCTGCTCTTCGCCCGGGAACTGTATCTCGAATTCAGCCTCCTGGACCTCTTCCGTGGCGATCACACGGTGCAGGAAGTACATGCGGTGAACGTCAAGCTCTACCCGGGACTCGATGCCAACGGCAAAGAGAACTACATCGTTTGGAGAACGGGCAGCACCTCCAAGGCATCCAGCCCGATCAACCTGGACGAAGTCAGCTTCAACGACCTCACGTTGCGGTACCGCGATGATCGGTCGGCTCTGGTGGTCCACACCCGAAGCAACAAGCTCACCTTCCGCGGCCGCTTCGACCAACAACTGAACCAGTTGGCCGTGGCCGGGGATGTACAACTGGGTTCGTGGTGGAACGGGAAGGACCTCGTGCTCGCCGACCGCCGGGCCTATGTGCGATTGAACATGGAGTTCGGCGGGAACGACGCGCTCTTCCGCATCACCAAGGGCGAGGTCCGCAGCGGATCGGTCCCCTTGGAAGTGACCCTTGCGGTGGTGCCTACCGCGCATGGCCATGACCTGGACCTGCGGGCGAACGGCCTGGGTCTGGACCTGGCCGACGTGGTGCACCTGCTGCCTGCGGACCTGCCGGTGGACCTTCGGCGCTACGCCTTGAAAGGCGAGGTGGACCTCGCCGTGCGCTATGCTGGGCCCACCAGCGGGCCGTCGCTCTCGGTGGGTGCCAAGGTGGTGAAGGGGCGGCTGAAGGAGCAGCGAAGCGGCAGTTCCTTCACCGATGTGTTCGGGGAGCTGGCTTTGGAGCTCACGCCGCAAGGTGTTCCACGGAAATTGGTCGTCAAGAACTTTTCTGCCAAGAGCGGCAGCGGCTCCGTAAGCGGGAACTGGCAAAGCAATGGCCTCCGCGATGCCTCGGTGAAAGCCGAGCTGCGTGCGGACATCGCCCTGGCCGACCTGCTCCGGTTCGCACAAGTGGACACCTTGGAGCAGGTGGGAGGCCGCCTGAAAGCCGACCTCCACGTGAACGGGAAGCTGCGTGATATGGGCCAGGTCCGACCCAAGGACCTGCGCGGGCTCACCATCTCCGGAACGCTGGCCTCTCGCGACGCCACATTGAAGATGAAAGGGATCCGACACCGGATCGAACACCTGGACGCCGACCTGGCCATCCACGGGAACGACGCCACCGTACAGGGCCTCCAGGCGGAGCTGCAAGGGAACAGGATCGTCCTAAGCGGCACACTGGGCAATCTGGTCCCATTCCTTCTTTTCGACGACCAACACCTGATGGTGGAGGCCAAAGGCGCTTCACCTCGGATCGACCTGGCCACGCTCATCAGCAACGAGAACTCCGGCGAAGGCGTCAAGGACTATCGCCTCACCCTCCCCTCCTCCATCGAGCTTGCGCTTCAGGCCCAGGTGGATGAACTGGTGTTCGAGGAGTTCAAAGCCACGGGGATCAGTGCGTCGCTGGCTATGCGGAACAAGGTTCTGCGCGTGGCACCCATGGTCTTCACCACGGCCAACGGGCGCGTGAACGGCGGCCTGGAACTCGACGCACGCGATACCGACCGATCCTATCCGCTGGCCATCAACGCCACGTTGGAAGGCATCCAGTTGAAAGCGCTTTTCCGCGAGTTCCAGGACTTCGGGCAGGACTTCATCGGCCACCGCCACCTCGATGGCCGTACCCGTGCTCAGGTCGCATTCAATGCACCGCTCTCCCCCGGGATGAAACTGGACATGGACCGGCTCGTCTGTGTGATCGATATCGCGGTGGACAACGGCCACATCAAGGACCACGCGCCCCTGTTGGAGGTGGCCGACCACCTTCAGAAGAACAAGCTCGTTGCCCCGTTCGTGGCCATCCCCGAGCTGCGGAAACGCCTGGGTGACATCCACTTCGCGCGCCTCGAGAACCAGATCCAGATCCGCAACGGCGCGGTGCACGTGCCACAGATGCTCGTGAGCAGCAGCGTGATGGACATTGAACTAAGCGGAACGCACTGGTTCGACGACCGGATCGACCACCACCTGAACTTCCGGCTGAGCGACCTGTTCCGAAAGGGTCAGGTACAGGACGAATTCGGCCCCATCGTGGACGACGGAACGGGCATGCGCATCTTCCTCCATATGTACGGCACCGCGAGCGATCCACAGTTCGGCAACGATGGTGCCATGGCAGCGGCCAAGCGCAAACGTCAGTTCCAGGAGGAGAAACAGGAGCTGAAGCAGATCCTCCGGGAAGAGCTGGGTCTTTTCAAGGGCCGCACATCGGCCACCACCAGTACCCCTCAGGGTCCCGGCACTCCGCTGTTCCAGGTCGTCGAACCCGGCGCCGAACCCACGCCCACTGCGGAGATCAAGCCGCGTGGCCGCAAAGGACTTGGCCGGTTGATGGATGAAAAGCAGGAAGAAGAACAAGTGACCTTCGAGGTGGAGTAGGGCCTGACCGCAGCCCACCCCGGACAGGGATCCCCCATGGATCGAACGCACTTCCGAACTTCACGCCGAACGATGGACCTGTACTCCCGCAAACAGCGATGGAAGTTGGTGCTCGCCACGATGGCCTTGCTCATCGTGGGTGCTTCGTTATGGTACTCCAACACCATCGTGGAACGGGTGCGTGCCGAAGAACGTCGAAAGGTGGAGCTCTGGGCCGAAGCGGTGAAGAACCGGGCCGAACTGGTCAACTACACCGAACAGCTCTTCAACCGCTTGCGCGAGGAGGAGCGGAAGAAGGTGCAGCTGTTCGCTGAGGCCATGCAACGCCTGGGCGGCAACGACGAGACCGACTTCTCCTTCTACCTGCGCGTGGTAAGCGACAACACCACGGTACCGGTGGTGATCACCGATGAGCAGGGCGAAAAGCGGTTCGACCGCAACATGGACAGCACCGTGGTGAACGATCCCGCGCGGCTGGCCGAGGAGATCAAGGCGATGGCGTCCGTATACAAGCCCATCGGTATCGCCATCCCCGGTGTGGAAAGGCAGCTTCTTTACTACAAGGATTCCAAAGTGGTGACGGAGCTCCAGGAGGTGATGGATGGCATCATCCGATCATTCATCTCCGAGACCGTGATGAGCACTGCCGCCGTACCGGTGATCTATACCGACAGCACGCAGAAGCACGTGATCGAGTACGGCCATATCGACTCGCTGATCGCCCAGGACAGCATGGCGATGCGGGCGCGCATCAAAGCCATGGCACAGGCCAACGCCCCCATCGCCATCGACCTGCCCGGCAAGGGGCGCAACTACATCTTCTACGAGGAATCGCTGGTGATCACGCAACTCCGCTACTTCCCGGTGGTACAGCTCGTGATCCTCGGGCTGTTCCTGATCGTGGCTTACGCGCTCTTCAGCATCTTCCGCAACGCCGAGCAGAACCAGGTGTGGGTGGGCATGGCCAAGGAGACCGCCCACCAGCTCGGCACACCGCTCAGTTCGCTCATGGCGTGGATGGAACTGCTGAAGGAAAAGGATCCCGAGGCGGTGAACGAGATGCGCAAGGACGTGGACCGCTTGGAGGTGGTCACCGAGCGGTTCAGCAAGATCGGTTCGGCACCGGACCTCACCGCCGAAAAGCTCTACCACACCCTGCGCGCCACGGTGCTGTACCTGCGTCCACGCCTGCCGGGGCGTGTGCGGATCGATGTGCTGCAACCTGAGGACCCCGATCTGCAAGTGCCCCTGAACCGCGCCCTGTTCAGCTGGGTGGTGGAGAACCTGATCCGCAACGCGGTGGATGCCATGGAGGGCGAAGGCAGCATCACCCTGGAGATCATCCCCGAAGGCGCCCAGGTGCACGTGGATGTGACCGATACCGGAAAGGGCATCCCGACCTCGCAACACCGCACGGTGTTCCAACCCGGTTTCACCACGAAGAAACGTGGGTGGGGGTTGGGCCTATCGCTCAGCAAACGCATCGTCGAGCAGTACCACGACGGCAAGATCATGGTGAAGAAAAGCGCACCGGGCAAGGGTACCACGTTCCGGATCTCGCTGAACCAGGGAGCGCTGCGTGGGGCGCTGGTGAGGGAGTGAGCAAGCTTCAAGTCACAAGCGTCAAGACACAAGCTGCAAGCTCCAAGTTTCAAGCGGTCAAAAGCGATGCGGTGATGACGAAGGCACTCTTGAAGCTTGTGAATCAATGCTTGAACCTTGGAGCTTGCGCTTTGATACTTGGAGCTTGTGATCTGATGTTGTGACCGTTGAAATGCCCGGCCTCTACTTCCATATCCCCTTCTGTCACCGGGCCTGCACCTACTGCGATTTCCATTTCAGCACCTCGAAGCAGCGTGATCCCGTGCTGGATGCCATGGAGCTGGAACTGTTACGCCGGTCGCGCGAAGTGGGCGATGCGCCGATGGGCACGATCTACTTCGGCGGAGGTACGCCCAGTTTGCTCGCCCCGGAGCGCATCGCGGCCTTCATCCAGCAGGCGCGCGACCTGTTCCGCGTGGAGCGCGATGCGGAGATCACCCTCGAAGCCAACCCCGACGACATCACCGCCGAGCGGCTGCACGCATGGCAGGCCGCGGGGATCACGCGCATCAGCCTCGGCACACAGAGCTTCCGCGACGAAAGGCTGGCGTGGATGGGTCGCGCGCACGATGCACGGCAGGCGATGGAGAGCATCGGCCTCATCGCCCGCGCGGGCTTCGCCACGTGGACCATCGACCTGATCTACGGCCTGCCGGGGATGACCTTGGCCGAGTGGGACGAACAACTCACCATCGCGCTGGACCATGGCATGCCGCACCTGAGCGCGTACTGCCTCACCGTGGAAGCACGGACGGCATTGGCGCACCAAGTGAAGACCGGGGTCACGCACATGCCCGAAGACGAAGATCAGAGCGCGCAGTTCGACCGGTTGATGGAGCGCATGGACCGCGCCGGGCTGGACCATTACGAGATCAGCAACTTCGGCAGGCCGGGGCACTATTCACGACACAACACCAGCTATTGGGAGGGCGTGCCGTACATCGGTGTCGGACCCTCAGCACATTCGTTCAACGGCGTGGTGCGCCGCTGGAACGTAGCGAACAACGCGGTCTACACGAAAGCGTTACGGGATGGCTCGGCCTACTGGGAGAGCGAAACGCTGACCCCCGTACAACGCACCAACGAACGCCTGATGACCGGCCTGCGTACCGCGCGGGGCGTGGACATCGCAAAGCTGGAGGTGGATGCTCTGAGCATCAACTCGTCGGCCGTACAGCGCCATGTGTCGAACGGCAGCATGAGCATTCAGGATGGTCGGTTAGTTTTGAGCAGGGCGGGCCGTCACTTCGCGGACCGCATCGCATCGGACCTCTTCGTCACCGACGATGATCGCTGAGATCACCCACCACGGCCGCGCCTTCCGCGTGGACCTCGCCAAGCCGATCGACCTGTCGTTCCCACTGCACGACGGCGAACCCCAGCTGCGTGCATGGTGGGTGGGGCCCGTGCGCATGGAGCCGGTGCAGGCCGATGGGAAGACGTACGCGGTGCAGGCAGGTGCGCCGGTCAACTTCCGCAATGTCACCTTCAACCCGCACGGCCACGGCACGCACACCGAGAGCGTGGGCCACATTGCGCCCGAGGTGCATCCGGTGGGCGATCAGCTGAAACGCTACTTCTTCACCGCGCAACTGGTGAGCCTCCGCCCCGAAGACCGCCGCGCGCCCGATGCGAAGGAAGACCATGTGATCACCCTGGAACAGTTGCGTAACGCGGTGAACGAACGGCCGCCCGAGGCACTGATCATCCGCACACTGCCGCAAAGGGACAACACCACCCGCGACTGGAGCGGCGCGAACCCTGCCTACGTGCAGAGCACGGCCTGCGCGTGGCTGCGCAGCATCGGCGTGAAGCACCTGCTGCTGGACCTGCCCAGCGTGGACCGCGAGGAGGATGGCGGCGTGCTGGCGGCCCACCATGCCTTCTGGGATTTCCCCAACACCGTGGATCGCGAACGCACGATCACCGAGCTGCTGCACATCCCCGCCGATGTGCACGATGGTGACTACTTGCTGGAACTGCAACTCCCGCATTTGATGAACGATGCCGCGCCCAGCAGGCCGGTGATCTACGCACTGCTGCCATGACGCTGGAACAGTTCCGTGCGCATTGCATCAAGAAGCCCGGTTTCAGCGAGGACTTCCCCTTCGGCCCGGAAACGCTGGTGTTCCGCGTGGCTGGGAAGATCTTCGCCCTGATGGACATGGACCTGTTCCTAAGCGTGAACCTGAAGTGCGACCCCGAGCGTGCCATCGAACTGCGCGAACGGTACGCCGGCATCGTGCCCGGCTACCACATGAACAAGAAGCACTGGAACACGGTGGCCGCCGATGGGAGCGTACCGGACAGACTACTGCTGGAGCTGGCGGAACATTCGTACGAGCTGGTGAAGGCAAGCTTGCCGAAGAAGGTGCGGGAGATCCTGGGGTGAGGGCAAAGAGAAGAAGGAGTGAAGAAGTGAAGGAGAAAAAGAGGCGAATGGTCGGCGGTGAATGGCGTATGAGAGTGAGCCGATCACGCCAATGACCGGAA